>JAABUK010008868.1_pt1 | contig 13960 bp, 3 predicted proteins | sample 5559141 | NCBI WGS metagenome assembly JAABUK01 (sample SAMN10711869, study PRJNA513367) | rock metagenome | isolation source: Antarctica rocks | place: Antarctica: Victoria Land, Pudding Butte nord | collected 2016-01-03
CCCTTTTACTCTAGGATCTTTTTAACCTCGTATTCTTCGGTCTCAGCCTTATACTTCTAATCTTCCTAGATCGGTGTTTTAGAGTCGGCTGGTTCTAGTAAAGAGATATAGAACACTAGGTATACTCTAGCGTCAGGTGGTAACTATAACTTATAGTTAACAGGTCCTCTGGCTTACCTAATTAAAAATGGTCTAACTTTAATATAGTCTAGTTTCTTGCTTAGCCTCTTACTTTTCAGGTTTTTTATATGAAGGTAAACCTTATCCCCCTCCTTTAGTAGAGGATACATTTTCCTTTTCTTATTAACTCGTTACTAAGTCTTAGTGTTAACCTCGCTAATTATCTTCTATATATCGTTATGTAGTCTTTTCATGTTAGATGTTAACACCGTTGCCCTTTCTGCCCTAGAACCGCTCCTTGATTCTAGGAATAAGTTAGCATGTCTTCCATAATTTATAAAGAATAGAGATAGTCCGGTCGTTTCCAATCTCTTATCGTTGAGTACTAATTGTGCTATAGGAAGTAAAGAGACCCAGTTATTTTATTTATAACTGACGTAGTATCTCAGGTATACTTCCATTATTTGATTTGTTCGTTCTGTCTAACCGTCGGTTTCTAGATAGTAGGCGGTTGACATTCGTAGTTTTATCCTAATCGCAGCGATCAGAGTCTTCCAATAATGAGATGTGAAGAGTCTATCTCTGTCTGATGTAATGGATTCAGGTATGCCATGATCCCTTATCAGCCTATCTAATAGGACGAATCCTAGCTGATAGGCCTTATACGTTTCTTTATAGGGGATCAGGATTACATACTTCATTAGTTTATCGACAATTACTATTATCGAGTTAAAGGTACCTCCTATGACTGGATCTTTTAACTCTAGTAACTTAACGACAAAGTCCATTGCTACATCCTTCCATGGTATATCTGGAACTAGTGCAAACTGTATTTACCTATATTTAGCGTGGCGTGCAGACTTGTTCTACTGGCATTAAATATATTCTCTAATGTATTTCTCAACATGCGTACGCAGTCATGGCGTCACATATTCTCGTTGGAGGAGCTCCACTATCTTGGATACTCCCGGATGTCCTTGCAAAGAATTATTATAGTAATCCCGGATCACCTCTTTAATATACTTCTCAGGCAAGTATGTCCTCCCCTTATACTGGAGGAGCTCTTGTCCTAGTTACTGAATCCTTAGCTATATAACTAAGTTATCGTTGACATAGCCTTCCTTCAGGGTTAGCGCGATATCTTGGACCGTAATTCGTGTAGTAGCTGCCAGACTTTATACTAGTACTAACGATCCGTCTCTTTCTTATTTGAGAATTGGCTTCTCTATGATGTCCTTGGATTCCATATGATCGGTACGCCTACTCAGGGCGTCTACTCGACTATTGTCTTTTCCTAGGGTATATAGTATCTTAAACTTATACTATCTAAGCAATTTAGACTAACGGACTTACCTCCGATTTAACTCCTTCGTTATCGTGAAGTTAAGGAGATTCTTATAGTCCGTGAAGATAGTAAGTTCTAAATAACTCTCTGCGTATACCCTCCAGTTTTGAAGTGTATATACTACTACTAGCAATTCTTTGTCGTGTATATTATAGTTCTATTCTGCTACTAACATCTTTCGCGAATAGTAGGCAATTAGGTGCCATTTTCCATCTTTTTCCTGACATAGACAAGCGCCGACTGTAAGATCCGAGGCATCTATTTTAATACGAGCCGGTTCGTTTGCCTGAAAGGTACAGAGTACTAATGGATTTTGATAGGCTTCTTTCAATATCGTGAATGCTTTCTGTTGACTAGGTCCTTATTGAAATCCCTTTTCCTTCTTAGTTATATCTGTAAGTAGTAGGGCTATTTTTGAATACCCTTCAATGAACCTTCTATTAAAGTTCGTAAATCCTAAGAAGCTCTAGACTAATTTCACGTCGTGTGATGTAGGCTATTCCGCGATAGCCTTGATTTTTTCAGGGCTTATGCGAATGCCTGTGGTACTTACCATAAATCCTAGGAATTCCACTAATTCCTTATGGAATTCGTACTTCTCTGGCTTAAGGAGTAATCTCGCTTGTGATAGGCAAGTTAAGATGTCCTGTACATACTGGATATATACTTCCTTAGTCTCAGAGTAGATCAAAATGTTATCAAGGTAGACGATCGCGGTATAATCTAAATAGGCTCGAACAACATTGTTAACTAGTGCCTAGCAGGTCGCTAGTACGTTAATAAGTCCGAATGGCATGACTAGGTACTCGTAATATCCGTATCGAGTCCTGAATACGATTTTCCATTCTTCTCCGGCTTTCATTCGGATCAAGTTGTAAGCTCCTCGTAAGTCGAGCTTAGTGAATATCCTTGCCTGAGAGAGTCTATCCTGCAGCTCGCTGATATTTGGTAAGGGATATCGATTTTTAATAGTAATATCATTTAACTTCTGATAGTCGACGTATAGCCTGAGTTTCCTATCCTTCTTCGGTGCGAAGAGGATTGGATATCCTACTAGTGATTTGGATTCTCGAATAAATCCTTTTTTGAGGTTCTTATTAATATACCCGCGTAGTATAGTAAGTTCCTTTTCTAATAATATATAGATTAGTCTAAACGTTAGTTCCTTTCCTAGTTTAAGTTCGATCTCATGATCCTAGGATTAGTGTATAGGTAAAGCTTTTGCTATTATCTCTTTTATAAAGAGATATATCTATTTCTTATACTCTTATAGGATATCAGGAGGTCTATTATTTCCTCTAAGAACTCTAGCTTCCTTTTAGCCCTACTAACCTTTACTAGTACCTGCTAAGTTGAATCCTCTTTTCTTAAGGTCGTCCTTTTTCGAAGATAAAGTAATATATACTTCGACCGGTCTTCGATTTAACTTCTTATCTACCGTCGTCCGCTGTCGGCGTATAGGGTAGATACTAGTGATAATACTAGTTCGCTTAAATCTAAGTACTCCTGTTTTCCAGTTAATTACTAGGTTATACTTCTTTAACTAAGGCATTCCTAAAATGATATAATAAGTGGCTATCCTAACTATATCCAAAGAAATTTCCTTACGGTGGCGTTGAATTATAAGGTGTAGCGAGGTAGTCTCCTCGCCTATACTTCCTATTGATAGTTCTGACCCGTCGGCCATTTATAAGCTGTATAGCTCCTTCTTCTTTCGAGTTGATAAGCCCGCTAACTGTACTAAAGTTCGAGAAACGAAGTTGCCTATTACTCTAGAATCTATCATGGTAATAGTATTTATCCTATTGATCTGTACTAGTATATTCACGTGTGTCTCGTAATCTGTCGAGTATAAATGTCGTGTTTTTAGGGTTATAACATTGATCTCCTCGTACTTCCCTATAGTATAAGGGATTACTCTTTTCCTGAATCAGGGAGAAACTTGGTAATCTTCTTTTAACGTATATGCTTCTGGTACTAGTCGTGTAAGCATGCGTACTATTCCGTTAAGTAGTATTCCTTAGTATCTATCTCGTGCCTAAGGTAGGTATGAAGGTGCTGATACCACTTGTCATCGTATCCTGGAAAGAAACTTTGTCCTCTTTTTATTGCTAGATGCCACGTGTAGTCTAATTTCTGATAGTTTCTCCAGTCACGGTGTCTGCATGCGGGAGTCATTGGCGTCCGTCCTTCGTAAGTCTATACGGCCTAATAAGTCTTGTAATAGTCATCTATATAAGCGCTCTAGTATATGACTCTATATTCCAGATGGTTCAAATCATTGCGATACTCTTGTATTAGTAACTTATCCGAAACTTTCTCTTGATAAGATTCTAATCGTTCCTTAGAGTCGTCTTTCTATTAATCCGTTAACGCGGAGGTATAAGGTGCGGAGTTACTTAGTCTAAAGCGTGGTACTTCTTCTTCTTCTTTTTCTAATGATTCGCTGGTACTTATATAGTCCCAGTCTGAGTCTCCTTTAATTCCCTGTCCTTGATCAGGCTTTTCCTTCTGATCCTTACCGTCGTCGTTAGAGTCCAGTCCTCTTAGTCGATCTTAAATGGTTTTGAGTTATGCTTCTATCTGCGTGATATTCTTTTCTTTCTTGACGACTTCCTTTTCTAATTCTTTATATCGCTGCTGGAGTTCTCTGATGTCTGCCTTAGGCGTGTCGAATGCTGCGAGTAAATTATATATGATTACGTCGAGTTCTTCGTCGTTATATTCTACCTTAGGCGGATCTTCCGAAGGTCTATTCTTCTTAAGTGGCACTCTTCGTAGTATATTTAACTATAGTCGTTGCACCATATTTCTTGACCTATAGTTCCTGGCAATGTGGCCCGGCTTATTATAGCTATAGTAAAGTATTACTTTCTTATCCCTATTATATTGCTTTTTCCCCTTAGGTCTTCCTTTTTACTGCGTGAAGTCGAGCTCCATAGGTACATGCCTATAGGGATCACGGTGTATCGTTTTCTTTGCGTGAAAACCTCCTCCGAAGTTTCCACTTGACCGAAATCCTACTAAGCCGCTATCATGTCGTTTTTCCATGGCTAGCTCATAGAGTCTGTCGTCGATTCTAGTTACAGTCTTTATAAGAGTTTTAAGGTCGTTAATTATTGCTCCTACTTCCACTCGCATAAGTTCTTCTTTAATATTAGCCTTAAGTCCTCTTTAATATATAGTTATAAGTGCTTTATCATCCTAATCGGTTTAAGCTAACTACTATTAAAACTGCGTGGAGTACTCTACTACTAACTTCCTTTAAGTAAGGTATTATATTACTCGTACCGCGACGTTATTTTTATTAGAAGGTCTGAAATTTCGTTATATCTTGACGCGGAACCTTAAGAAGCTTTCTATCTATCTCTTAATATCTTCGTTTTCATTATTATTAGGGTCTTCTAAGTATCTTTTTAATAGAGGGGCGGACTACTCTTAGGCTCGCCCCCTTAAATAGGAAATAGTAAAGAGGGGTTACTTAACTTATACTATAGTATTAAACTTAAAATATAGCTATACTTATAATAGCCACTTCTCTAGTTTATCTCGTTCTCCGTAGTATATATCTGGTTTAGTAACCCTAATTTTATTATCTTTATTATAAGTAGGAGGTTACTGTCCTTACTTACTTAAGATAGGATTTCATCCTAAGGTACTTATCTTAAGGGTACTTAAAGTATTATAACCCTATTATCTTAGAGTTAACTAGGGTCTAGGATTAATCTCTTAGAGAGGAGTATTAAGGGCGAGGTAGGTAGGCTTTATACTAGGCTAGTCTAGTATAATAGTATTATATTTAGTGTCTAGGAGATAGCTAAGTTAGTAACATGAGTTAAGTACGAAGCTCCTATCTACTAGAAAGCATCGCCACTTATATAGACATAGGAAATACTGGATCAGCTGGATTAGTACTAATACTACTAACTTATCTAGATCAGTTAAATCAGTGCTGATATCACTGACTTGTCTAGATCAGTTGGATTAGTACTGATACCACTGACTTATCTAGATCAGTTGGATCAGTGCTAATACCACTGATCGTGACGAGAAGTACTTCGTCTAAGCGTAGTACAAGAACCGCGGGTTCAGGCTATAACATATTAAAGATAAAATAAAAGTAGGCTTTATTAAGCTAAACTAATATTAAATAATATTTAATACTTAAATATTAATATTTATATACTTAAAAAATAATATAAGTTAAATATAAAGTTCTTATATATTTTAAAAATAATACTATTATATAGATAAAGGAATTTATATTAAGATTAACTAGCTTAACTAGTTTAAGAGGCTTAATCTTTAAATTACTTAAGCTTCCTAACTAATAGCTTAAATATTTAGCTTTACTTAGTACTTAAGCCTACTTACTTAGTTTAGTATATCTACTAACTAATACTTATATTATTATACTTAGTTATATATATTTAAAGTACTTAATATTTAGATATAAGGTAGAAATATATACTTTAAGCTTTATAATAAAGTAATATCTAAGCTATTCTGTTTTATATTAGTAGGAAGAATATAAGATTAGTCTTATACTATAAATAATATATTATTTATAAGGTAATAGTATATTTAATCCTTTACTTAAGCCTCCTAGCTCTTAAAAGAGTTATTTTAAGGAAATATATTATATTCTAGTATTACAGTTCACTCCGTCCGTGGATAGGATAGACCTATGATTAGTTCTCGTAAAGAGGAGTATTAAGGAAGTAGGGCAAGTAGGCTTATATTAAACAGGTCTAGTATAAGGTATTATATTTAGTACTTAGGAGATTACTAGAATTATAATATAAGTTAAATATAGAGCTCTTATCTACTTAGAAACATCGCTATCTATATAGATATAGGAGATCCGTATACTTAATAGGTCGTCTAGATCGCTAGCTATACGTCCCTATCGTTCTAGTAACCTTCTTATCAGGTTAATACCTCTTAGCTAATAGTTAACCCGTCGACCTATATTATTAATCTATACTAAGCCTTTATTTAATAAAACCTATAGTTATAATATTATCCCTCCTTCCTTTTCTTTCTTTATCCTTAAAGATGTATTTATACCTTTATATAAGACCTTTTAGCGTCTAAACCTTATAGAGCAAGTTCTTCTTAGGGGTATCTTAGCTATAGTTACCTATACCTACTACGCTTAGTAGTAGAAGGAGTATCGACTTTCTTCCTTATCCTAGAAGTATAGCGAGTATATTCGTACTAGAAAGAAGTACGAGCCGGCTAAGCTAGTAGTTAATTTCAGTAGTATTAACAGAGCTATAGAGAAGCTTAAATAGGAGGAGATCGAGACAGAAGCTACCTAGGAGGCTATTAACGAAATCGCCCGTGTTAAGTAATTAAAGTTTAAGCGCCTAAGGGCGCAGAAACATTTCCTTAAAGAGAAGGAATAATGAATATTTAATAAAGGGTTAGATGATATTAAAGAATTAGAGAGACTTAAGGATCTAGAGAAGGCGTAGGAGGTCTAGAACCACACTATAGGAGCGTTATCGATAGAAGACTTCCTGAACGCTGATATATCCCTAGATATACTTAACTAGTTACCCTTAGGCCCGTTCTCTAGCGAAACTGCCGTAGAAGGTTCTTATAGTTCCTAAGATATCCTACTAGCTCTTAGGTATTTTCTAAGTCTTTATATCCTTTCCACTTAACTAGGTATTCCTGATCCTACTAGTCTAGGATTCTTTTAACTTTATATTCTTCGGTCTTAGCCTCGAATTTCTAACTTTCTTAAAGCGGCGTTTTAGAGTCGGCTAGTTCTAGCAAGGAGATATGAAATACTAGGAGTACTTTAGCGTTAAGTAGTAATTATAACTTATAGTTAATAGCCCCCTTTAGTTACTTAATTAAAAATAGTCTAACTTTTATATAGTCTAGTTTCTTACTTAGTCTCTTACTCTTCAGGTTTTTAATATTAAGGTAAACCTTATCCCCCTTCTTTAGCTAAGGATATATTTTTCTTTTCTTATTAACTCTTACTTAAGTTTTTATATTAACTTTATTAATAGTCTACTATATATTACTATATAGTCTTTTCATATCAGATGCTAATACCGTTACTTTCTCTGTCCTAGAACCCTCCCTTAGTTCTAGAAACAAGTTGGCGTGTCTTTTATAATTCGTAAAGAATGGAGATAATTCGATTATATCCAATCTCTTATTATTAAGTACTAATTGTGTTATAGGAAGTAGTAAGACCTAGTTATTTTATTTATAACTGACGTAGTACCTTAGGTATACTTCTATTATTTAGTTTATACGTTCTATCTAACTATCTATTTCTAGATAGTAGGTAGTTAATATCTATAGCTTCGTTTTAATTACTATAATCAGAGTCTTCTAATAGTAAGACATGAAGAGTCTATCCCTATCTAAAGTAATAGATTCAGGTATACTATAATCCCTTATTAGCTTATCTAATAAGATGAATCCTAGCTAATATACTTTATATATTTCTTTATAAGGGATTAGGATTATATACTTTATTAACTTATTAATAATTACTATTATCGAGTTAAAGGTATCCCTTATAACTAGATCTTTTAATTTTAGTAGTTTAATAATAAAGTCTATTATTACATCCTTCTATAATATATCTAGAACTAGTGTAAACTATATTTATCTATATTTGGCGTAGCGCGTAGACTTGTTTTACTAGTATTAAATATATTCCTTAATGTATTTCTTAACGTACGTCCGTAGTCGTAGCGTCTTATACTCTTGTTAGAGAAGCTCTACCGTTTTAGAGATTCCTAGATATCCTAATAAAGGATTATTATAGTAATCCCGGATTACTTCTTTAGCGTATCTTTTAGGTAAGTATATCTTTCCCTTATACTAGAGTAGCTCTTGCCCTAGTTATTAATTACTTAGTTATAATACTAGGTTATTATTAATATAACCTTCCTTTAAGGTTAATATAATATCCTAGACTATAATTCGCGTCGTAGCTACTAAACTCTATATTAGTACTAGCGATCCGTCCTTTTCTTATTTAAGAATTGGCTTCTCTATGATGTCCTTGGATTCTATATGATCCGTACGCTTACTTAAGGCGTCCGCTCGACTATTATCTTTTCCTAGGGTATATAATATCTTAAATTTATACTATCCTAGTAATTCTAATTAATGGACTTATCTTTAGTTTAACTCCTTAGTTATAATAAAGTTTAAGAGGTTCTTATAATCTATAAAGATAATAAGTTCTAAATAACTCTCTATATATACCCTTTAATTCTAAAGTACGTATACTACTATTAATAGTTCCTTATCATAGATATTATAGTTCTATTCTACTACTAATATCTTTCGCGAGTAGTAGGTAATTAGGTACCATTTACTATCCTTTTCCTAATATAGATAGGCGCTAATTACAAGATCTAAGGCATCTATTTCAATATAAGTAGGTTCGTTTACTTGAAAGATATAGAGTATTAATAGATTTTAATAGGCTTCCTTTAATATTATGAATACTTTCTATTAACTCTATCTCTATTAAAATCCTTTCTCCTTCTTTATAATATCTATAAGTAGTAGTACTATCTTTAAATACCCTTTAATAAACCTTCTATTAAAGTTCATAAATCCTAAGAAGCTTTAGACTAATTTCATATTATATAGTATAGGCTATTCCGCTATAGCCTTAATCTTTTCAGGGCTTATATAAATGCCTATGGTACTTACTATAAATCCTAGGAATTCTACTAATTCCTTATGAAATTCGTACTTCTCTAGCTTAAGGAGTAATCTAGCTTATAATAGGTAGGTTAAGATATCCTATATATACTAGATATATTCTTCCTTGATCTTAGAGTAGATTAAGATATTATTAAGGTAAATAATTATAATATAATTTAAATAAGCTTAAATAATATTATTAATTAGTACTTAGTAGGTTACTAGTATATTAGTAAGTTTAAATAATATGACTAGGTACTTATAATATTTATATTAAGTCCTAAATATAGTCTTCTATTCTTCTTCCTCTTTTATTCGGATTAAGTTATAAGCTCCTTATAAATTAAGCTTAATAAATATCTTTACTTAAGAGAGTCTATCCTATAACTCGCTAATATTTAATAAAGGATATCGATTCTTAATAGTAATATCATTTAACTTCTAATAGTTAATATATAGCCTAAGCTTTCTATCCTTTTTTAGTATAAAGAGGATTAGATAACCTGCTAATAATTTAGATTCCTAAATAAATCCCTTTTTAAGGTTCTTATTAATATATCCGCGTAGTATAGTAAGTTCCTTTTCTAATAATATATAGATTAGTCTAAATATTAATTCCTTTCCTAATTTAAGTTTAATCTTATAATCCTAAGATTAGTATATAAGTAAAGCTTTTACTATTATCTCTTCTATAAAGAGATATATCTATTTCTTATACTCTTATAAGATGTTAGGAGGTTCGTCTTTTCCCTTAATAACTCTAGCTTAGTTATCCGGCTAATCCTTATTAGTATACGCTAAGTTAGACCCTCTTCTAAGGTTATCCTTCTTTGAAACTAAAGCGTAATAAGCTTTAACTAGTCTTTAGTTCTATTTCTTATCTATTATTATCCGCTGTTAGCGTATAGGTTATATACTAGTAACGTCTCTAGTATTCGTAAATATAAGTACTCCTTTTTTCTAGTTAATTACTAGATTATACTTCTTTAACTAAGGCATTCCTAAAATGATATAATAAGTGATTATCCTAACTACATCGAAGGTTAGTTCCTTATAGTAGCGTCGAATTATTATAGGTAGCGAGTGTATCTCCTTATCTATCCTTCTTATTAATAGCGTTAACCCGTTAACTATCTATAAGTTATACTATTCCTTCTTTCTTCAAGTTAGTAGGCCTATTAACTATACTAAGTCCTAAGAGGCAAAGTTTCTAATTACTCTAGAATCTATTATCGTAATAGTTCGTTAACTATTAATTAGTACCGGTATATTCACATGTATATCATACTGCGTAGTATATAGGAATTACTTTAGGATTAGTATATTAATCTACTTATATCTCCTCGTGATATAAGAGATTACTCTTTTCCCTGTTTAGGAAGAAAACCGTATATTATTTTGATTTCTTAATACTTCTTATATTTGTCGTGCATGTAAGTATACTACTCTAGTAGGTAGTATTCTTCTACGTCTAGATTATACTTAAGTTAGTTCCTGATACTATTATACTATCCTGCGGTGGATCCTAGAAACTATAAGTTATGTCGTTTACTAGCTAGATGCTAGTTATAACTATTACTTATATAGTCTTTCTAAATCATTCGTTTATAAGACGTATCTACTACCTACCTCCCTAGTTCTAACTGAACTTAGTAGTAGTACTTATAGTAGTCGTCGGCGTAGGCTATCTAATATATAATACTATGTTCTAGGTATACTAAGTTAAATTAGTAATCTTTAACGTATAACTTTTCTTTATAATACGTTTTCTCTAAGTGTTTTCCTTTATTTAATCCTTATAATACGGTAGTATAAGATAGAGAGTTATTTAGAGTATCCTTATTAAGTTTATAATATAATACTTCTTCTTTTAAGCTCTCTTAACTTTCTTATCTATATTCTAAGCTATACTTCAGAACCTCGCCGTTATCTAAAGATTCCTATTCTATCTTCTTATCTTAAATATCTTCGAGTTATTATTATAGCTAATCGACTTCTATTTAAATACTAATAACTAGGTCCTTTAAGATCTCTTTAAGTTCTAAGTCCTCTTGACCTACTAGGATAAGATACCTCGTAGTTCTTATATTAATATCCTAGGATGATATTCTATAATCTTTTAGATTCTTGATAAATTAATATACTTTTCGTGCGAATTTAAAATAGCGTTCTCCCTTTATAACTTCCTTTAGTAGTCGTTCTACCTCGATCTACTTATAGGTTAAGTCGTAGTTCTCTAGATCTTTAGAAGGTTTACTATATGGAACTCTTCTTAGTACGTTTAACTATAGTCGCGGTACTATGTTCTTTAACCGGTAGTCTCTAGCGAAGTGGCCCGGTTTACTATAACTATAGTAGGTTACTACTTTCTTACCCCTTTTTAACTATTTCTTACCCCTGAATTTTCCCTTATCTTATTTCTAAGTGAAGTCCAGTTCTATTAGTATATATCCGTATAGGTCGCGTTATTAATACTATCGCCTTCCTAGTCTATTACTAGCGAAGATTCCTGATTATCCTATTCTAAAGGCTTTATTATTATATCATTTCTCTATTACTAACTTATAGAGCTTATTATTAACCTCTATAACCTTTATTATTAAAGTATTAAGATTATTAATCTACGCTCTAGTTTATATTAATTCTTCTTTAATATTAAACTTTAATCCGCGGTAGTATATTATTATTAGTGCGTTATCATCCTAGTCTATCTTAGTTATATACTACTAAAACTGAGTGGAATACTTAGTAGTAGACTTCTTCTAAGATAAGTGTTATATAACTCGTATAGCTACTTTATTTTCATTTAAAGGACTAAAGACTCGTCGTATCTTAATATAAAATCGTGTAAAGCTTTCTATCTAATTCTAGATATACTAGTTATCTAAGTTATCTTTATCCTTAAGGTACTTCTTAAGTAAAGGATGAATCTACTTCTAAGCTCGTCCCCTTATATATATAATAGCGAAGGCCGGCTGCTATACCGTTAATAAGGCTTATCTATTAAAGGTAAAGTAAAGCTGAAGCTATATAAGCTAGTCTTTAAGCTTTTCTCTTTCACCGTAGAATAAGTCGGGTCTAGCGACCTTAGGTTTATCCTTGCTATCTATAGTTAGGCGTCGTGAACTCTAGACGCTTAGGGGAGGATCTCTACTTTCTAAGGTACTTATTCTAAGGGTACTTAAAGTGTTACGGTTTACTCTATCGGTAGATAGGATAGACCTATGATTAATTCTTATAAAGAGGAGTATTAAGGAAGTAGGATAAATAGGCTTATATTAAACAGGTCTAGTATAAGGTATTATATTTAGTACTTAAGAGATTACTAGAATTATAATATAAGTTAAGTATAAAGCTCCTATCTACTTAGAAATATCACTATCTATATAGATATAGGAGATCCGTATACTTGACAGATCGCCTAGATCGCTAGCTATACGTCCTTATCGTTCTAGCGACCTTCTTACCGGGTCGACACCTCTTAGCTAATAGTCGACCCGTCGACCTGTATTACTAATCCGTGCCAAGCCTCTACTTAGTAAAACCTACGGTCGTAATATCTAGGTATTTTTTAAATTATATTTATAAATATAATAATATTTTTATCTTTATATCTTATAAATATTAATAAGATATATAATTATAAGATTAAGTTAAAATCTGATTTTTAATAATTTATAAGTAATTTTATAATTTATAGGATTTATTATAATTTAAGATTTATTTAATTCTATCTTTTACTTAATTTCATTTTTATAATCTTATATTAAGGCTCTTTTAATCTTAATACCTTTCTAGGAGTATTACTCTTAGTTAACCTAGGTTAATCTTATAAAAAGGAGTATTAAGGATAATATAAAGATAGGCTTTATTAAGTTAAATTAATATTAAATTAATATTAAATACTTAGTAGTTAATTATTATATACTTGAAAGATAATATAAGTTAAATATAAGATTCTTATAAATTATAAGAAATAATACTATTATATAAATAAAGGAATCTATATTAAGATTATTATACTTTAAATATTTATACTTTAAATATTCTAATTAGTTATTATACTTATAATATATATATCTTAAGTAACTTAAGTAGTATTATAATTATACTATATAAGTATAAGATTTATATTATATTATAATTTAAATATTAGGTCTCCTCTTAAGATTTCTTATCTTAAGAATTCCTACTTATTATCTTATACCTTTATATTATAATTATCTTAAATTGTTATTATCTTATTATTAGAAGGTTCTTCTTTAATTCCTTATTAACTCCTTTATAATATATATATATATATTATTAGGAGTAGGATTAATTAGATAAGTATAAGATTAATTTATAATTTAATAAATATATAAAATGTTTTATAACTTAACTCTATTCCCTTTTAAGTAATAAGTCTATTTAAAGTAACTTTATAAAAGGAAGGCTTAAAAGACTTATAAATTACTTATAAATTACTTATAAAATAATTTAAATTTTAAATCAAAGTTAACTAATTAAATTAAGAAATATAAGTTAATAAAAGGTAAATTAAATAATAATATTAACTTAAAAGTTAAGAAAAGTATTAAAGGTCTTTCTCTTAATAACTTTCTATTTAATATTACTCCTAAGTAATTCTATTTAAAAGATAAAATTAATTAATCTTCTTTAAGTTATATACTTAATAGTAGTATTAAAGAAATTCTTAATAATTTATAAAATTTACTTTTACTTTTAATTCTTATTTTTTTAAATTATTATAATTCTTTTATTTAATAAGATATTATTAACTTTATAGATTTAAAA
>JAABUK010008869.1_pt1 | contig 13959 bp, 8 predicted proteins | sample 5559141 | NCBI WGS metagenome assembly JAABUK01 (sample SAMN10711869, study PRJNA513367) | rock metagenome | isolation source: Antarctica rocks | place: Antarctica: Victoria Land, Pudding Butte nord | collected 2016-01-03
CCGCGTCTCCGACGAAGACATGGCCGCACTCAACATCCACCGCGACCCGTTCCACGGCGAATGGAACTACACCATCAAACCTCTGAAACCAGGAAATGATGCGGTTATTTTATAACGCATCCTTAGCGCTGCTTCGACCCAAATTTCCGTCACCCGGATCAGTTCATCCCTCGTAATTGGATTTACGGCGTTGCAGACTTGCCGCATAGCCCGGCGCGAGACTTGGCGCCGGTCCAACTCCCGGATGTGCTGCCTGACCGTGGCGATGCCCTCCCCATCCCCGGCGAGCACATCAACGAGTCCGAGCTCATACAGCTCTTCTGCGGTATGAACCTTGCCGCTGAGGATCATGCGCTCGGCTGCGGCGGGCGTCAGCCGGCGCGACAGGAAGTTGTAGGCGCCCATCCCAGGAAAGAGATTGAACAGCACCTCAGGCAGGCCGAGCCGGGCGCTGCGCTCGGCGACGATCACATTCGCTGAAAGCGCTGACTCGAAACCGCCGCCGAGTGCCTGTCCCTGGACCAGCGCAACCGTCGTCAGGCCTTGCCCATAGCCGTCAGAATGATTGAAGACAATGTCTACGCAACCATGTGCATAGCTTCGCAGTCGAGCCCGGTCCTGCTGCTGGATGCATTCGGCGAACAAGCGGAGGTCGCCTCCCAAGTTGTAGACGCCGGGCATACGGGACGCCAGCACCACGGTGCGTATCAGCGGGTGCGGCCCGGACCGCCCAGGCATGACTCCGGCCCGGATGGCAGCTTGTGCCTTTGTAAGATCGGCCAGCAGCGCCGGCGAGACATGCGGATCGCTGGTGGCAGACATATAGCACCAGAGCGCCCCGATGCTTTCATCGAACTCGAGTTCCAGAGTGCCAAATGCGCCGGGATGGGTGAGGTTCTCCGCCCGCCAGGGGCTTGGCTGCGGAAGGCTCAGCTTCTCGCAATGTTCAGCAATGATATTAACATTTGACGAATGGGTCATGTTAGCTCCATATGCACCCGTAGAAGGACACGCCTTTTGCGGCCTAATCAGAACGGGATCGGCTTAACCTAGGTGCATAATGGAAAATTTGCCCGGTCAATCTTTACTTCCAACGACGAATCTTCACAGAGGCTTGAAACTGGGTGAGTACACTGGTTAATCTGGTTTCGAGGTAGGGCAGGTGGACCTGCCTCAAGATTGTTGAAAATTCACAGGCTCTACGAAGCTGCCCCGGCGTCGCCAGTTGTGGAGCAATGGCAGCTTCGCCACACCAAAATTCTGTTTCGAGTCGTTTCACTTCGCTTCGGCGAGGGGCGGCATTGGGTCAATTGGAGCGTTGATGCCGGACAGCCCAACAATGCTGAAAAGTGCCGTTGGGCCATGCCGGGCGGCATCCGGCGCCGCCCGGCATGGCCGCGCGAGATCGCCCTTTCACCGGCTGCGTTGCTGGACCGTCCGTCACCTCTGTTTAAAGCTAGGGGTCTGGCCAGCGTGCGCTCTGTCCTTGCGCCGCGAAAGCACCCGCTCCAGCCAGTGCGGCATGCAGGCGCATCCTGAGCGTATGGCGGCCAACAAAGCTAAGCAGCGCCGCGGCGTTTAGCCGCGGGCTGTACTGAGCCTGATAAGGCTCGACCCCCAGGTCGTGCGCCTTGGCCAGCCCTTGAGGCAGCGCCTGTGGCTGCCAGCATGCCAAACGGCCCTGAGCGAGTCCGCCGCTGTCCGCGTCCGTGGCCGCTATTCCGCCAGGTGGCTTACCGGGATCGTTGCAACCTGCCGCGCCCGGACAGGGGCGCGAGCGACCACTGCATACAGTGCCGGCACGAAGCAGAGGGTCAGCACCGTAGCGCCCACCAGGCCGCCCATGATGGCGATGGCCATAGGCCCCCAGAACACCGAGTAGGCCAGGGGAAGCAGCGCCAGGATCGCGGCGGCGGCCGTCAGCAGGATGGGCCGGGACCGCCGCACCGTCGCGCCGACGATGGCCTCCGCTGTCGGTACGCCTTCGCGGATGTCGCGCTCGATCTGGTCCACCAGGATGACGGAGTTGCGCATGATGATCCCGGCCAGCGCGATGCAACCCAGGGTCGCCACGAAGCCGAACGGGGCACGGGTCAGCAGCAGCGCCGCGGTGACGCCGACCAGGCCGAGCGGCGCGGTCGCCACGACCATCAGCACCCTGGTGAAGGACTGCATCTGGATCATCAGCAGCGACAGCATCGCCACCAGCATCAGCGGCATCACCTTGCTGATGCTGGCCGACCCCTTGGCGCTTTCCTCAACTGCACCTGCCGTTTCGACGGCGTAGCCCGGCGGCAGCGAGGCCTTGACCGCGGCAAGGGCCGGCAGGATGGCGGCGGTGGCGTCGGGCGCCTGCACGCCGGGCATGGTGTCGGCGCGGACGACCAGCATCGGCGTGCGGTCACGCCGCCAGGCCACTGGCTGCTCCAGCCCCCAACTGACGGTTGCCACCTGCGCCAGGGGTATGGGACGACCATTGACCGATGTCACCGTCACGTCGCCCAGCCCGGCGATGTCCCGCCGTTCGGACGGGATTGCACGGGCGACCACCGGGATCAGGTCGGTGCCCTCCCTGTATTGGGTGATGGTGGCGCCTTGCTGCAGGGTTTGCAGCGTGGTTGCCACGGCCTCACTGGAGAGGCCCATGATGCGCGCCTTGTCCTGGTCGAGCACCACCGTCGCCTGCTTGCCCATTTGGCCCCAGTTGCCGCTGATGTTGCGGACCAGGGGGCTGGCGCGCATCACCTGGCCGACTTCAGCGGCGATATCGCGCAGCCGCATGGCGTCCGGACCGGTGACGCGGAACTGCACAGGGTAGCCGACCGGTGGACCCAGCTCGAGCCGCGACGGGCGCAGGCGAACGTCAGGGAAGTCGCCCCGGTCCAGCGATGCTGTGAGGACTCGCAGCAACGCTTCCCGTTCGGGAATGCCGGCGGTGTTGATGACGACCTGGGCGTAGTTCGGCTGGTCCAGCTCCGGCGAGAACGCAAGGAAGAACCGTGGCGTGCCGGTGCCGGTGTAGGCGGCATAGGAGGTGACGCCGGGCTGCTGCTGCAGCAGCGTTTCCAGCCGCGCGACCTCCGCGGCAGTGGCGGCGAAGCTGGAGCCTTCCGGCAGGCGCATGTCCACCAGGACCTCCAGCCGGTCGCTGGCTGGGAAGAACTGCTGCGGCACGCGGGTGAAGCCTGCGACCGACGCGCCGAACGCCGCTACGGTCAGCGTAATTATGACCCAGCGCCGCCGCACGCACCAGCCGACCAGCCGGGCGAGGACGCGGTAGGTCCACTTGTCGTAAACGTCGTGTCCCTGTGGGCGGAGCTTCTTCGTGGGCAGCAGCGACGCGCCGATCAGCGGCACGAACAGCACGGCGACGAACCAGCTTAGGATCAGTGACAGGCCGACCACGCGGAAGATGTCTTGGGTGTATTCCCCCGTGCTGCTCTGCGCGAGGCCGACCGGCAGGTAGCCCGCGGCGGTCACAAGCGTGCCGGTCAGCATCGGCATCGCCGTGGAGGTGTAGGCGAAGCTGCCGGCGCGGACGCGGTCCCAGCCCTGCTCAAGCTTCACCACCATGGTTTCCACGGCGATGATGGCGTCGTCCACCAGCAGCCCGAGCGCGATCACCATCGCGCCGAGCGAGATGCGCTGCAGGTCTATGCCCAGCAGCTTCATGCCGATGAACACCCCGGCCAGCACCAGCGGCACGCTGATGGCGACGACGATGCCGCTGCGCCAGCCCAGGCTGATGAAGGTGACGGCCAGGACGATGCGTAGCGCATCCATGAACGAGCCTTCGAAGTCGCCGACGTCGGCCGCCACGACGGTGGGCTGGTCGTGCAGCCGCCCGACCTCCACGCCGAGGGGCAGGGTGGGGACAACGGCGGCCATACGCTCCGTCACCAGCCGGCCGAGCGACAGCATGTTGCCGCCCTCGGCCATGCTAATGCCGATGCCCATCGCGGGCTTGCCGTTGTAGCGCATGGTGGAGGCCGGCGGGTCGGCCACGCCGCGGCTGATGGTGGCGATGTCGCCCAGCCGCAGCAGCCGCCCGTGGGCGGAGATGGGCAGCGCAGCCAGCGCCTCCGCCGCCTGCAGCGCCGGGCGGGTGCGGACGTGTATGCGGTCGTACGCGGTGTCCACGAAGCCGCCGGCCACCACGCTGTTCTCGCGGCGCACCGCGTCGAACAGCTCCGGCAGGGTCAGGCCCAGCTCGGCCAGCTTGCGGTAGGACACCTCGATGTTGACCTGCTCCTGCTGCTGGCCGACCAGCACGACCTTGCCGATGCCGGGCACGGACAGCAGGCTCTCGCGCACGTCTTCGGCGACGTGCTTCAGCTCCGGCAGGGTGAAGCCGTCGCCGGTCAGGGCGTAGACGATGCCGAAGGTGTCGCCGAACTCGTCGTCGAAATAGGGTCCCTGCACGCCCTCCGGCATGGTGCCGCGGATGTCGGCGACCTTCTTGCGGACCTGGTAGAACAGGTCGCCGACGATCTTCGGCGACGTGTCGTCGCGCAGCGTCACGCGGACGACGGCATGGCCGGGCTGGGTTTGGCTTTCGGTGTGGTCGAGGTGGGCGAGGTCCTGCAGCTTGCGCTCGATGCGGTCGGTGACCTGGCGGGACATCTCGTCCGCGTTGGCGCCGGGCCAGTCCAGGATGATGACCATTTCCTTGATGGTGAAGGCGGGGTCCTCGGCCCGGCCCAGCCCCAGGTAGGCCCAGACGCCGGCGGCGGCCAGGACCATCATGGCGAACAGCGTCAGCGCGCGGTGCTGCAAGGCCCACAAGGACAGGTTGGGGGCAGCCGGGACGCCCTTCACCGGGCTGCTCCCGCCCATGCGGTGACGGGCATCTCGGGGTTCAACTGTCCCACGCCCGCAGTCACCACCTGATCGCCTTCGCGCAGCCCGGCGCTCACGAGCACGCTGCCGTCGGCGCCGTAGCCTGCGACGTCAACCTGGCGCAGCGCCGCACGCTGCCGGGCGGCGTCCAGCACCCACATGGCGGGCGCACCAGCATGATCGGTCAACGCCGTCGCCGGCAGGCGGGCGACCGGGACACTGGCCCCGCCGAAAGCGACGGTTGCCGTCATGCCCAGGGTCAGCAATCCGCTCGGCGCGTCTGGGATCGCGACCTTGACCCGGTAGGTGCGGCTGGCGGGATCGGCCAGTGCGCCGATTTCCCGCACCCGTCCGTGCAGCACCTGGCCCGGCGCCGCCCAGAGCGTGATTGCGGCGTCGCCTGCAGCCCTGACTGCGCCCAGGCGGTTTTCCGGCACGTCCGCCACAACCTCGATCCCATTGAGCTGGGCGACGGTTGCGACCGTCTGACCGGCGGCCACGACCTGCCCGGCCTGGATTGGGACATCGGTGACGATGCCGTCCGCCTCTGCCTTCAGGTCACCGTAGGCGCGCTGGCTGCGGGCCAGGGCGAGCTGCCGGGCCGCTTGCAGCACCCGGGCATCGGCCATCTGGCTGGCGGCGGTGCGCTTGTCGAATTCGGACGGCACGTAGGCCGGGGAGGCGCGGCCCAACTGGCCGTAGCGGCCCAGCTCTGCGTGCATATTGGCCAGGTCTGCGGAGGCTGCCTGCAACGCTGCCTCTGCGGCCTGCTCCTGCAAGGTCATGTCGCCCTGGTCCAGGCGGGCCAGCACCTGTCCGGCATGGACGCGGTCGCCAGGCTCGACCAGGCGGGCAGTGACCTTGCCGGGGACGCGGAAGCCGAGGTCTGCCTGGACCCGGGCTTGGATGGTGCCGGAGAACACGAGCTGCGACGGGACGGGCTGCACGGTGACGGTGGCGACACGGACCGGCCGCGGCGGCTCGCCGGCGGCGCAGATCAGCAGGGGCAACAGGGCGAGAGCTGGGCCGGCACGCATCATGTCACCTCCATCCGTACCCCGGTCCCTAAAACAACCGCGTTCAGTTACCAACGATTAGTTTGACGGCGACGGTTCAGGAGCGGCTTCCCGCATTGCCTGGTGCAGCCGGGACGCCGGCCGCCATCCCGCCTTTCAGGGACTTGGCAGCAATACACCATACCTAGACCCGTTCAATCCACGGTAATGGTTTGTATTGTTATTAGTTGTAGAGGCAAGGCTCTTCCGCAATGTACGAGACTGGCTAACCCGGCTGGTGCAGGAACCCGCGGGTGGCCGAACCGGCCGCAACGTCCAACAGCCGCGGTGACCTGGTTTCGACGTGGCAGGCTGCTTCAACCGCAGCAGGACGCCGCCGTGCATGCAGGCGCTCCACCGCCTGGCGGAAGCGACGCATCATTTCAGGAATGCGCTCACCGCCAGTGGTCGTCCTCAGGCATTTCCCCGGTCTTCGCGGAAGAGGTGGAGGGCTTGCTGGATAGGGCGGTCGGAGAAGGAGAACAGCACGCTGTCGGTGGCGGCGTGGTGCCGGACGCGGTGCCAGGAGGGCACGACGAACAGGTCGCGCTTGGTCCACTCCACCGTGACCTCGCCACCGTCGCGGCGGGTGATGGTGCTGCGCCCCTGTCCCTCGATGGGTGCGAACACGGTGGCATCGGTCGAGCGGTAGGCGGCGGTGGCGAACCCAGCCGGGAGCAGTTGCACGAAGGTGCCCATCGTCGCCATCGCGTGGCCGCCGGTGACCGGGTTGCTGTAGCGCATCTTGAGGCCGTGGCAGGCGTCCCAGGCGTCCTGCCGGCGCATACGCTCCAGCGCGTCGCGGGTGCGGGCATAGGGGTAGTTGAACACCGGCGAGCTGCCGCCGCCGCCCGCGTGGTCCACCGGCAGCAGGTTGGCGCCATAGCGCGCGTCGCTGTCGCCGAGGGGACGGGTGACCGGCTGCTCGTCCGCGTCGCCGTGCTCGGCGAAGGAGGCGTCGAGGAACTGCACGACGGGGATGTCCAGCCCGTCCAGCCAGAAGATTGGCTCGCTGCTGGGGTTGCCGTGGTCGTGCCAGGCCATCGGCGGGGTGATGATGAAGTCGCCTTCGTGCATGACCGTGCGCTCGCCGTTGACGGCGGTGTAGGCGCCGCTGCCTTCCAGCACGAAGCGCAGGGCGCTTTGGGTGTGGCGGTGCGCGGGTGCGACTTCGCCGGGCAAGACGAGCTGCACGCCGGCATAGAGGCTCGTGGTGATGCGCGACTGTCCGCGCAGGCCGGGGTTTTCGAGCACCAGGACGCGGCGCTCGGCCTCCTTGGCGGTGATGAGCGCGCCTGCCTCCATCATGGCGGCGCGTATGTCGGCGAAGCGCCAAGACGCGGGCTGGCAGGGGCTGATGGGCTCGGGGGTGACCAGGGCGGCGAGCGAGGTCCACAAGGGGGCGAGGTTCTGCTGGCTGATGCGGTCGTAGAACGCCTGGCGCGCCGGGGTGTCGCTGGCGTGCGGGACTGGGGCGTGCGGCGGCGGAGCGTGCGGCGGCGGGACGGTTGTGGGGGCGTCGGCTGGCATGGTGTCGGCTGGCATCGCGTCCTCCTGCTGTGCATTACTTTGTTGACAGCATACTGATTGAATGTGCTGTCAATATACTGTGGGACGCTGTCATGGCCCTGCTGCGCGACGTGCCCGGCCATCGCGTTCAGCAGGCCAGCACGGCTGTGTCCGCGGGGCAAGGCGTCGGGTCCAACAGGCTGCACCTACTGGCGGGCCTTGTCTCGATGCACAACGATCTCACGTCGGCCCCGATGCGGGCTGCCGAAGCTGGCTCACCGCCCTAAAAAGAAGCGAAGGGAGCGACATGCAGCACGACCGACCCATACTGATCGCCGGCGGCGGCATCGGTGGCCTGGCGGCGGCACTCGGGCTGGCGCAGCGCGGGTTCCGCGTCACCGTCCTGGAGCGGGCGGACACGCTGGGAGAGATCGGCGCCGGCATCCAGCTTGGCCCCAACGCCTTCCATGCCTTCGACTACCTGGGCGTCGGCGACACCGCGCGGGCGATGGCGATCTACGTGGACCAGCTTCGGCTGATGGACGCCATGACGGCGGAGGACATCTGCTCCATCAACCTGACGGAGCCGTTCCGGCGGCGGTTCGGCAACCCTTATGCCGTGGTGCACCGGGGCGACCTGCATGGCGTGTTCCTGCGGGCGTGCCGGGCCGAGCCGTTGATTGCGCTGCGGACGGGCTGCGGGGTTACTGGCTATGAGCAGGATGGCGGCAGCGTGGTGGCGTGGCTTGCGTCGGGCGAGCGGGTGGCCGGGTCGGTGCTGATCGGCGCCGATGGGCTGTGGTCGCGGGTGCGCGCCCAGGTGGTCGGCGACGGCGCGCCGCGGGTGACGGGGCACACGACTTACCGCAGCGTGATCCCGACCGAACGGATGCCGGATGACCTGCGCTGGAACGCGGCGACGCTGTGGGCCGGGCCGAAGTGCCACATCGTCCATTATCCCCTGTCGGGCTGGAAGATGTTCAACCTAGTCGTCACCTACCACAACGACGCGCCGGAGCCGGTGGCGGGCAAGCCGGTGCGGGACGCGGAGGTCGCGGCGGGTTTCGCGCATCTCCATCCCCGGGCACGCGACATCATCAGCCACGGCACCGACTGGAAGATGTGGGTGCTGTGCGACCGCGACCCGGTGGAGAACTGGGTGGACGGCCGGGTGGCGGTGCTGGGCGACGCCGCGCATCCCACGCTGCAGTATATGGCCCAAGGCGCCTGCATGGCGATGGAGGACGCGGTGTGCCTGTCGCATGAGATGGCGGCGCGGCCCGGCGACCCGGAGGCGGCGCTGGAGTCCTATCGCCGGCAGCGCGTCCTGCGTACGGCGCGGGTCCAGTTGATGTCCCGCGCCATCGGCGACCACATCTACCATCCCTCCGGCGCGCACGCGGCGCTGCGAAACCAGGTGATGCGGGCGAAGTCGGACGACGACTGGTATGACGCCCTGGCCTGGATCTATGGCGGCACCGGGCTGTCGGGCGCGGATACTGGCGGGATTGCAGCGGCGGCATGATGGATGCCGGACGTCAGTTGGCCCAGCGGTTACCGCTCGTTGCGGTTAGGTGGTAATATCAGCTTTCATTTGCTCTGACTGTTCCGGCGGCGAAGGCCTTTGCAGGGCCAGCAACGTTCATCTCCTTTCGGGGACGACGCAGTGCCGCAGGGCGGCGTATGACGCTTCGCTTGTACGCCCTACAAAGATTAGCGGGACAACGGTCAGAGCGGATAGCGGTTGGAATGATGCGGCATCTGCTGTCAGTCCGGTCTTGCACGGCGGGGCGCTATGCTGTCCTGACTCGGGGCCGCCGCGTAAAGCCGATCGACAACAATCCTGCATAATGCCGGGAACAGAATAGGGAGCGTCCATGACCGCGATGAAATCTGTTGCTTGTGCCGCGCTGTTGTCCTTGGCGCTCACCGGGGCGGCCGCTGCAGAAATAATCAGGATCGGCGTGCTGAACGATATGTCCGGGCCGTTTGCGGACCTGTCCGGCAAGGGGTCGGTGGTGGCGGCGCAGATGGCTGCCGATGACTTCGCTGCGCAGAACCCCGGCGCAGCACGGGTGGAGATCCTGTCCGCGGACCATCAGAACAAGGCCGATGTCGGCGCGGCGGTCGTGCGGCGCTGGGTGGACCAGGACGGGGTTGCGGCGGTGGTGGATGTGCCGAACTCCGCGGTGGCGCTGGCGGTGAACCAGGTGCTTCGGGACAAGGACCGGGCATTCTTGGCCAGCTCCACGGCGACTTCGGATTTGACGGGCAAGTTCTGCGCGCCGACGACGGTGCAGTGGACGTTCGACACCTGGGCGCTGGCGAACGGCACCGCCCGGGCGTTGGTCCGGGACGGCGGGGATAGCTGGTTCTTCGTGACCGCCGACTACGCCTTCGGCCAGGCGCTGCAGCGCGATGCGGCGGCGCAGGTGCAGGCGGCGGGGGGCCGCGTGCTGGGGGAGGCCCGGCATCCGTTGGACACCACGGACCTGTCCTCGTACTTGCTGCAGGCGCAGTCGTCGGGGGCGAAGGTGATCGCGCTTGCGAATGCCGGCACCGACACCAGCAACGCGATCAAGCAGGCGGCGGAGTTCGGCATCGGCCGCAACGGCAAGCAGCGCCTGGCCGGGCTGCTGGTGTTCCTGACCGACGTGGACGCGCTGGGCCTGCAGGCGGCGCAGGGACTGGTGCTGACGGAGGCGTTCTACTGGGACCTGAACGACCAGACGCGCGCCTGGAGCAAGCGGTTCGCGGACGGGATGGGTGGGCGCATGCCGACCATGAACCATGCCGGGGTGTATTCCAGCGTGCTGGCCTACCTGCGTGCGGCGCAGGCGGTGGGGGTGCCGGCGCAGGGCGCTCCGTCCGGTGCCGTCGTGGTGGCGCGCATGGAGGCGGCGCCGATTGACGACGCGCTGTTCGGCCCGACGACGATCCGGCGGGACGGGCGGGCGGTGCATGCGATGTATCTGTTCCAGGTGAAGGCGCCGGGCGAGAGCCGGGGGCGGTGGGATTACTACAAGACGGTTGCTACGATCCCGGCGGACAGGGCGTTCCGGCCGATGAGCGAGGGCGGCTGTTCGTTGGTGAAGTAGGCTCGGCAGGGACAGGGCGTGCGTTCGGGGCTGGACGGGTTCGCCGGCGCGTCCGCGGTGCCGGACTGACCGGCGCCGGGCTTTAGTGCGCCCTATCGCCTGATCCGGCGGCCCGGGGCTGATCGCCGCTCCGGGCGGTCATGGACAGGGCGCCGCCCACCGCAAGCGTCACGATGACGCCCAGCGGCACATACCAGGTGAAGGCCAGCGTGTAGGTACGGACCACGGCCGTCATGACCAGGACGGTGGCGATGAAGGCGGCGATTGCGTCGCGCTCGCGCGCCCGGGGCACCAGCAGGCCCAACAGAAAGGCTCCCAGCAGCGCGCCGTAGGTGTAGCCTGCGATCCCCAGGCCCAGCAGCACCACCTGGCCCTTGGTGTCGGTGAACAGGCACGCGAACCCGGCCATGACGACGGCCCAGGCCAGGGTCAGCAGCCGCGACAGCCGCAGCGCAGCCGCGTCGTCCTTCCCGCGCCCGATCGCGCGCCACAGGTCGGCGACGGTCGAGTTGGCCATCGAGTTCAGCGCCGACGACAGCGACCCCATCGTGGCCGACAGGATGCCGGCGATCAGCAGCCCGGACAGCCCCGGCGGCAGCTCGTCCAGGATGAAGCGGGGGAACAGGTCGTCGGAGGAGCGCAGGCCCAGCTCGGCAACCGTCTTGCCGCCGAGGTGGACCCACAGCAGCGCACCCACGAGGGAGAACAGGGCGAACTGCGCCATCACCACCACGGCGCTGCCGATTAGCGCCCGCCGCCCGTCCGCCAGGTTTTGGCAGGCCAGCACCCGCTGCACCATGAGCTGGTCGGTGCCGTGCGACGCCATGGAGAACACTGCGCCGCCCAGGATGGCCGCGACGGCGTTGAACGGGCTGGTCAGGATGGGTGCCGACAGGTTGATCACCTGGAACTTGCCGGCGGCATAGGCCTGGCCCAGGCCACCCAGCCCGACCTCGCCGAGGAGCAGGGCGATGCAGACGCAGGCGCCGCCGATGTAGAGCGACATCTGGATGGCGTCAGTCCAGATCACCGCGCGTATGCCGCCGACGTAGGTGTAGAGCACCGTCACCAGCGACAGCCCGGCGATTATGGTGACGTAGCCGGTCGGCAGGCCGATGGCGTCCAGCAGCAGCTTGATCGGGATGGCGGAGGCGAACAACCGCACGCCCTCCGCCAGCAGCCGGGTGACCAGGAAGGTGATGGAGGCGACCGCCTGCAGCCGCGGGCCGAAGCGCTGGCTGAGATACTGGTAGGCGCTAACCAACTGACCCTGCATGTATAGCGGCAGCAGCAGCCATGCGGCGAGGGAGCGGCCCAGCAGGTAGCCGATGGCAAGCTCCACGAAGCCGAATGCGCCGAGGTAGGCGACGCCGGGGACGGAGATGACGGTGAGGGTGCTGGTCTCGGTCGCGACGATGGAGAAGCACACGGCCCACCAGGGCAGGTCCCGCTCGCCGACGAAGTAGGCCGCGGCGCTGGATTGACGCCCCGACAGCCGCAGGCCGACAGCGGCGATGGCGACCATGTAGATTACGATGATGGACAGGTCCAACGGGCGCATTGGGTTTACTCCTCGGTTCCGGCTGGGATTCCGGTTGGCGGGGGGTACGGTGCGGGAGGCGCGCTTATAGTGTTTCCGTCACTTTGCGGAGGCCTCGCGGGGCGTCCGGGTCCTCGCCGCGGGCGACGGCGAGGTGGAGCGCCAGGAGCTGGAACGGCAGGATTTCGAGCAGGGGGGATAGCTCCTCCGGCGTGCTTTCGGGGAGGATGCAGTCGGCGTGGGCGGCGGCGCTGCCGACCACGAACAGGTCGGCGCGCGTGCCGCGCACCCGCTGCAGCACCTGGTCCATCGCGGCGCCGGCGACGCCGCCGGGCACCACGGCCAGCACCGGGACGTGCGGGTCCAGCATCGCCAGCGGGCCGTGCAGCAGGTCGGCGCCGGAGAAGGCCTGGGCGGCGACGTAGCTGGTTTCCATAAGTTTCAGCGCGGCCTCGCGCGCGGTCGGGTAGGCGTAGCCGCGCCCGGTCACCACCATGCGGCTGGCGAAGCGGAGGCGGGCGGCCTGGGCCTGAACCGCCGGGCCGGCGCTGTGCAGGAGGGCGTCGCCGGCGTCGGGGAGCGCCAGGGCGGCCTCGCCGGCGCCGCCGCGCAGGTGGTCCACGAGCAAGTAGAGGGCCAGGAGTTGCGCGGTGTAGGACTTGGTTGCGGACACTGCCTGCTCCGGCCCAGCCATGACAGCCAGGTGCAGGTCTGCGGCCTGGGCCAGCGGGGAGGCGGGATTGTTGGTGACGGCGAGGGTCAGGCCGCCGCCGCGGCGCCCGGCCTCGATGGTGCGCAGCAGATCGGGGGAGCCGCCGGACTGGCTGACGGCTACCAGAAGCACATCGCGCATGTCGGGCTGGGCGCCGTAGGCGGTCATGGTCGAGGGGGAGACGAGGCCGGCGGGCCGGCGCAGCACGATCTCGGTCAGGTACTTGGCGTAAAGTGCTGCGTGGTCGGAGGTGCCGCGGGCCGCGAACAGCAGGAAGCGCGGGCGGGCCGCGGCGATGAGGCCCGCCACCGCCGCGATGGCGGCTCGGCCCGCCAGCAGGCGCTGCCAGGCGGCGGGCTGCTCCGCGATTTCTGCCGCCATGCGGGCGCCTTGGGTCGGCAGGGACTGCGATGCGATGGCCACGGGCCAGCTTTCCCCCAAGGCCGGTGGGATGCAAGGGCTTCGCCTGACGGGTAGTATTGCTGTTTAAAATTGCAGCCTTGGCAGCGCGCGGCTTGTAGGGTCCGCGCACCTTGGCCGGCTCCGCAACGGCGTCTATCAGGGCCACCACGTCTGCCATGTTCCAAAGCCGGTCGGACAGACCCACCGCCATCGCAGGGGCAACCCGCAGCGTCTTGTGCTGGTGCACGAAGCTGTATGCTTGGCGCCGAGCATAACTGGGGATTCACAAAAAAGAGCGGCGGTGCTATACACCGCCGCAGTTGATCATCTCTGATTGTTTCACCATGAACCGTCCTTCCCTGCCAGGGGTTAGGGCGGTTCTTGCGTTAGGCCTTACCGCAGCGGTGGCTGTGGACTGCGGCCAGACCGACCCTCCTCACGATACCTCTCCTTTCGCCTGAACGGCACTCGGGCTTGAAGGAGAGAGCGAACCCATCTCCTCCGCAGAACCCGCACCGTTGACCGGCGCAGGTGGCGGCTCGCGGTGGCTTTCACGGCGGAGGGAAAAATTGCCCCGACCGTCAGCCACAAACACAGCTTTGTGGTCCGACAGGTAAGCAGCCAAGCTCGCCATTGGACTTTTTTCATGGCCCATCAGGCCCTTTGAGATCTGATGGTCCAGTATTTCTGCCGGTGTTCGTTCCCCCTTGCGTCAAGCATGTAAGTTACCTCCGCCTTGATTCGTGCAGCTTTGGAAGCACCGCGCGGCTTAACATCCGCCAAAGGCCGCTCGGGAGGGTCTTC
>JAABUK010008871.1_pt1 | contig 13957 bp, 19 predicted proteins | sample 5559141 | NCBI WGS metagenome assembly JAABUK01 (sample SAMN10711869, study PRJNA513367) | rock metagenome | isolation source: Antarctica rocks | place: Antarctica: Victoria Land, Pudding Butte nord | collected 2016-01-03
CGCCGTATCAAGCCGTCCCCAAACCACCCCCGAGGTGGCCGCGTACCCGCACGTCTCCACAACTATCACGCGAGAAACACCCGTTTCAGCAGGGAGTGGCTTCAGGCTCACGAATAATGGCGGCTAGGTGCCGCAACGCCAGCCGAAAAAGGTCACCTCCCGCGACGGTAACTGTATTCATGATTTGTTCCCCAAAAAGGCTCTTGCGGTGACCAACCTGGCCAACTCTCCCGACCCGGCAAGCACGTCTGCTAAGTCATCCGACCCCAGCAAGCTGCTTGCGAGATCGATCCGCTCGTTCAGGCGGATGCCCGCGCCAAGCGCCACCGCATCAGCAAGGCTCGGCAACGCCGGCAACCCATCCCCCACGTTGAATTCGTCGTCGGGCAACACGCAAAGCTGGATGTGATAGGGAATCCACCAAGGACTCGTCGTCTCCGCGCCGAACTCCTGGATAACCACGGTAAACCGCCACCCATCCCAGCTCAGCGGCAACGTGGCGCCACTCCGTCGCAACCGCTCAAGCGTCCGCACCCGCTCCGCTGCATCCGGTCCCGAAAAGGTTCCGGACCACCGCATCGGCGCCTCCTCCGGCCCCAACGCATCCACGACCCGGCCGCCACCAGGCAGGTTATGTACCGCCAACTGCTGCTTGCCCCCGAGGCTGATCCGCTCCGGCACCTCGAACCCTTGGAACGCCACCGGCCCCAGCACCGGCGCCCCTGCCATCACAACGCTCCCGAGGGCGTCCAGGCCGGCGCCTGCCGCGGATCAAAGAAGCTGGTTCCACCCGGTGGCCGCGACGCCTCACGCGCCATCCGCTCCGTCAGCCAATAACCCACCTGCCGCCCGTCCAGCATCACCGAGCCCCCATTGCCGTCGCCCTGCTGCCGCGGCTCCGGCTGCGGCGCTGAAGCCCGCTCCGCAAACCCGCTCGCCGCGCGAGCCGACGGGCCCGGCCCTCCCCCGGCCATCCCAGGAGCCGTCGGCATCTGCGTCGCCGCTGTCGGCAAGCCAAACGATGAAACATTCGGCGCTTCCGCTCGGGGAACCGCTCCTGCACCCCGCGGCGCCGCTGGCGCGGTTGCCGCGACCGCAGCCCGCATCGCAAGCGGTGCCCTCGCCGCTCGAAGTGCCGAGGCGCTGCGGTCGGAGCTTGGCGCAGCAGCCTGAACGGAAACCAGTTCCCGCGCGGGCGTAGCCTCCCGCAACTGAGCCGTAGACTCCCTTGGCCGCACGCTTTCGACCGGAGCCGCCGAAGTCAGGACGGTAGGTCCACCATCCTCGCGTCGCTCCCCGGCGGCAGGCGCCGCAGGCGCCGCAAACGATTGCTGGACAACAATCGGCGACGCCGGTGGCGCATCCCGTTGCGGCGCGGCCGCAGTCGCATCCCGCTCGAGCGACGCAACCCGCCCCGCATCAGCGGCGATTGCGGCTGATCCCGCTCGTTCGACCACCGGCGCGGCTGGCGCAGACTGCGGCACCGCCGGCACCGCGGCCGGGCTCGCCGGCTCCGAAAGCCCGGCCGGCGTCAGAACTGTCGTCGGCCCCGCCGCGACCGGACTTTCCGCCAGGGGCGCCACAGCCGGCGGGAGTGTCTCCGCACCTCCGGCCACCGGGCCGGCAACTGCCGGCGGCGCCGCGACCGGCGCTCGCACCCCAGCCGCCGCCGCAACCGCCCGCACCGCCACCTCGGCCGTCCTGGTCAGCGCCACCAGCGCCGCGCTGCTCGCCGCAACGGCCCGGTCCACCTCCGCCAACTCCCGCCCGATCACCTCCAGGCCGGCGCTCACCCCATCCTGCAACGCCAACTGGATGCCAATCTCATAAGCATCGATCATGCAAACTCCCGCCGCTCCAGCAACAAGGTTTCGCCCTGCAATCCGTAGCCAGTCGCGCGGCGTCGCCTACCGGCCCTCACCCTGTCCGGTCCCGCTGGTGAGTGTTCGATCACCGCCCTCGACATAGGTGGACCAGAGCTTCTCCCGAAGCTCCGGAACAAAATCGCTCGTCAAGGCCGACCAGTCTGCGAGCGTCATGTCTTCCTGACCAAAAATAGACCGCAGCATTGCCCGATCAGTCGAAAGGATCGTCAAGTCCCCGCAGATGATTGTGAGTACAAAGGTGTTCGGCAAATCGAATACCGCAACATCACACCCCGTTTCAATCACAAACATATAGATACCGTTGGAACTACTTGGAACGTCCAAAACTACCGGGCCACGCGGAGTGAAATACAGACCTTTAATTTGGCCCTTGTATGGCGACAGCGATCGATAAGAAGTTCCAGGTGAGTATCGAACATGTAATCGTCGATCGCAACTATCCCCCAGTTCCTGTCTCTCGCAAACTTGGGACTAATAAGACAGTCAGAGTCGAGGCCGACAGAGTCAGTAAGGTCCGACACCATAGACTGCAAGCTCCAAAACAGCCGTGATCAATTATACCGGTATTTCAGGATCCGCGTGGCCTTGGGTCCCGTATCTCCAACGTCGGTCGCCCGTCCGTGCTTCGCGATCGGACCGTAACAGTACGACCATCACGGAGATCGCCGATCGTGACGTTAGGATTGCTGTTGGCTGTCCTGACATTCATGGGCCGCAGCGCATTGAAATCGTCCATTGCGGCGCTTCTACCACCAACTCGCTCGTACAGTGTACTAGGGCCTCTCGTGTGACGAACCGGTGGCGGAAGCATCAACGAGGCTTTCCGGTGTGAGGCTCAGCTGAACGTTCCCGTTGTCCTCGGCCCGCGGGCGCACTGCGGAAAGCCCGATTCTCGCCCTGTCCTGGACCGCAATAGCCTCGTGCTCGAGCCGGGCAACGAGGGTTTCCCCGGGCATCCAGTCGGGCGGCGCCACGTACTGCGCGTCGCGGTGATTGGGCTCTGACCTGCGGATAATTTCCATCGCCCGGTTGAATCTTACGAGAAGGAGTTCGTCCGCAGCGGACAACTCCCGCCACACGCCCCCAGGAAGCCGCGTCAGCCCGCCCCCACCGCGCCGGGACTGCACCGGAACCAGCAGCTCGTCCTCGTCCCTGCTCCCCGGAGCCGTCCGAACCACCCCGTTCCGGAACAGCTCCCCCGCCGGTCGCATCCGCGACATCCGCGCCACCCGCTGCGGCGCCGCAGTTCCCCCAGACATCTCGAGCGGGATCACCAGCGTATCCGCCCCGAACGGCATCAGGTTCATCGCCAGCCCCCCAAAGCGTAGTCCCAGACGTTCCCCTCGAGCTCGCCGATCGTCACCACCCAAACCTGCCGTTCGAACGCCTCCAAACTGAACGCGACATCGAACGGCACCCCATTCTTCACCAGGAACAGGGAGTCCTTCAGCTCCGCATTCTGTGTGAACGCCCTCATCGCGGCCGGATCATCCAGCCCGGCCGCGCCTACCGGTTTCCCTGGGCGGCATCCGCCAGCCCCTGCCCGATCGCCACCATCCCAGCATCGCCAAGCCGCTGCACCAGCCCCTCGAGCTGCCCCTCGTTCGCCGGCGCCGGCACCGGCACCCCATCGATCGCGCTCACGCACATCGCCAGCATCGCATAGCCCACATACCGGTCATTGCTCGCCAGCCCCGGGCCCACCGCCTTGAACAGCCGCAACCGGTCCAGCGCCCCCGGCCGGCGGACCTGCAGCACTCGCCCATCAGCATCGGTGAGCATCATCTCCCGCGACGCTTCCACAACGATCCGTTGCGAAGGCGACAAGGACGGAACAGCCCCCTCCACTAGATGCGCTTCCGCCGGCTGGCAAAGAAGTCCAGCCGCTGCCGAACCGCCGAATCGCCCCCCCACTGCCCAGCGCTCGCCATCTTGAACACCGCACCCTCATACTGGTACGTGCTTACGGAACCGTCCGACTCCGAAACGTATTGATAGAGCGTCCCACCCCGCAGCTGCCCCTGCGAGTGCCAGGCCTGCTCCAGCCCGGCAATGAAATCATCTGCCGCCGGGCTCCCCCGCTCCAGCTCGAAATGGCCGTCCCACCCTTTCGGCAGCTCCGCCGCCATATGCACCCCGTCCAGCCGGTCGATCCGGATCGGATGCGTCAACTGCCGGCTCTCAAACCCCGTCACATGCGTGAGGTCGATCCGGGCGCCCGCCTGGCCCCCCGGCCCCGCTCGGCCCAATCACCACCAGCTGGCAATCGCGCCCCGTCGAAAACGTATTCGCAGGCATCGCTCAACTCCCCTAATTCAACGTCCCGGGAACCTGCCCATACGGCAGCGTCTGCCGCGTCACCTGGACGGTCTGCCCGCCCTCGAGGTTCACGATGAACCGCTCGTTTATCGCCTGGTACTGGATCTGCGCGTCCGACTGCACGTAGCCAAGGCTGGTCCGCGACGGCGGGTTGTTGCTCAGGTCGCAGATAACCGTGAACGGCTGCGCCCCGTCCGTGCTGCCCAGGATCCCCTGCCCAAGCAGTGCCTGCAGAAAGCTGAGTTGCGTGCTGCGAATCCGCCGGAACAGCCCGGCATTGATCACCTGCCCCACATACTGACCCATCCCCGTACTCAAAGTCTGCGCGATGAAGTTGGTCAGCCGCGTGTAGTTGTCCCCATTCGTCGCCGCATTCGAACTGGAATTATGCCCGCCCCGCACGCCCCAGAAACTGCCCGCCGGCTGCGGATTGGCGATCACATCCAGCCCCGCCCCCAGCAGCGCCGTAAGCTCGGCCGTGCTATATCCGCTCGCACTCCCGCTCCCGGGGGTGCCCGCCCGCTGCGTGCCGACCACACCATACAGCGGCTTGTTCAGGCTGCTCTGCTCCGGGCTCAAATTCGCCAGCCGCCCGGCCACGAACCCCTGCGGACTGACCAGCCGCACCGTGCCGCTGACCGGGTCGGACCAATAAACCCAGTCTCCGAACATCAACTTCGCCGAGTAGCTGTCCAGCCCCGCCGCTTGCTTCGCCGCCACCGCGCCGGGGATCGAATCCCCGCCCGGCCCGCTCAGGATCGCATAGAACCCCTCCTGCTGCGCGAACCCCGCTTGCACGCTCCAGGTATTCGGGTCATCGGTATCCGAAAGCACCAGCAAGCTGCAGCCCTGCCCGCGCAGCGCATACATGCCCCGCCGCGGCAGCCCATCCTGACCGAGCACCTGCGCCGCGGAGACCCCGGCCGAGCCATCCGAGCCATTCAGCAGCCATTGTCCCGCCAGCGGCCCCGGCACCGTCCCAACCGCTGTCCCAAGCGTAGCGACGCAAAGCTGGCTCGGCCCACGCAACGGCCCCTGTCCCAGGTTCACCGCGTTCACCAACCCTTGCCAAAACGCGGACGGGCTCGGCGCCGCCAAGTTGTCGAAGCTCTCCGCCACCTGCCCCGGCAGCCCCAAAGTCAGACGCCAAGTCCCAGCCGCGCTACCGACCGCGATCTGCACGCCGATCTGGTTGCCCAGCGAGCCGCTGTACCGCGCCGTCAACAGCAACGGATATCCGCCATTGTTGTAGAACACAGCGTAGGCGGCCGCCATATCAGTCCCGTCTGTCACCCGCACGCATCGGAAGTTCTGCGCCCCCTGCTGCACCGCCGTCGCAACATGCGTGCCCATATCGAACTTACGGGTCTGGATCGGCCCGAACGACCGCGCATAATCCGCCATCGTAGACACGATCACCGGCTGGTTCACCGGCCCCCAGCTCGCGCTCCCGACCACCCCCACGATGTTCGTCGGCACCCCATTCAGCACCAGGTTCTGCGGCGGCACCACCTGCACATACAGGTCCGGCACCACCAGCGCCGTCGTGTTCAGGTTTCCCGATTGAACGATCGGCATGGATCAGGTCTCCTCTGGCGGAGTAATGTGCACGACGTGCCCAGCGTGCTCGGACGCCATGATCGCCTCGATGCTCTTGTCGTCGGTCACGACATCGCCAATGCGATACGGCCCAAAAGGCCGCACCACGATCAAGTGCTGCATAGATCATCCCCTGAACAAATCTGAAGCAAAAATCCGTCAGCCCTGCTTACCCGGCGAAGTCGACCCCGTTGACCTCAGTAAGCCCAAACAACATCGCCGGCAGGTTCTCTTCAAAAACTGTCGGATACTCGACCGAATAGAGTAGGTCGCGCCGCCACACGCCACCAGCAGACCCCTCGTCAGTACTGCTCCCGCCCGAAAGCCGCACCCGGCAGGCCCACCCGCCTACATCCAGGAACGCCACCCCGGCCAGCGCCAAGTCGACCAGCGCCGCCACCCGATCCCGCGCGGCCGGCTCCGGACACCAAAGCGTTACCCTGAATCCAGCAATCTGGCGCCGAAGCTCACGCCCGCCCTCGCCGTCCGCCACCACGCGCGCAACCACCCCGCGCCCACCGGGCATCAACACCGTCGCATCGTGCAATACGGCCGGCCGATCCGCCCGGATCAGCCCGGCCAGAACCGCCGCCACCAGCCCCGCCGTATCCCCGGCCCGGACGCGATAGGCGTATGGCCGTCCATCGGCCAACACCCCCGCGACCTGCCCCACCGCTGCCAAACCCTCGAAGCGGACAAGCTCCCCCAAAACGGACCCATGCAGGGTGGCGGCCGGCACCGCGCCCTGCCAATCCTGCGAATAACGCGTGGTGTCCCGCACGCTCCCCGTGACAGGCTGCACCGTCGCATGCGCCACCCCGACCGCCAGGTCGGCCTCCAGCGCCGCTGCAACGGGCCATCCCCGATAGATACGGCACGTCAACCCCACCGCCGAACCGCCGCCAGCACCGTCCGGATAGAGCACCCCAGCGATCAGCGCCGCGAGCGCCTGTTCCACATCGGCCCGGTCCGGCATCGCACTAAACTCCCGTCTGCCGAACCGACAACCGCCACCCCAGCTCGTTCGCCTCGGCAACCCGCACCACGAACCGCCGTCCAATCTCGTCTTGCAGCAGGTCGGACCCCTGGATCGCCACCGGCGTCAACGGCAGCAGCACCGACCACCCAACCTGTCCGCCATCAGCAGGAACCGCGCCCGGTCGGGAACCGCCCTCCGCCAGTATCTGCCCTGGCCACCGCGTCAGCACCGGCGCAAGCGCCATTTCGCTGATCCCGCCATACTCGTTAAGCCCAGCCGCCGCCGCTCCACCCGGCCGCAGCACGTCGAATACCGCGCTCGTCAGTACGCACAGCGGCCGCAACAATGCCGGCAGCGCCGCCACGAACAGCACGCCGCGCGGCCCCATCATGTAGTCGCCGACCTGCACCGCCACACTGTCGAACGCGGCGCGAAGCGCCCGTTCGTACCCGTGCGGCCGCCGGAACCCCGGGTATCCCCCGTCGAATACCACCGGCAACCGCATGACCCGGTTCTCCGGCGCCACCGGCTGGGCAGCACCTCGTGGCCGGAACAAATCGTAAGGCGCGCCAAGCACGCGCGCAGCCGCGCCCATGCCCCGGCTCACCCGGTCCTGCACCGTGATCGTGTCCATCACACCACCAGCCTAACATTGTTGCTCCGCCCCAAATCCGGCCCTTGCGGCACGCCAAGGAACGCGGCCAGCCGCCGCCGCCAATCATCGAACAGCTGCGTCCGCTCGCTTAGCTCCGCCGGATTGCGCACCCACTCCGCCGCAGAACTCGTATCCAGCCCAATAGCCGCCTCTGGGATGGCCCGCTCCAAAGAGGCGAGCGTTCCCAAATACTGGCGCAACACACCCTCTTCCGCCGAGCTCAGATTACCCAGCCGATACTCGACACCACTGCTGGACTGATACGTCTGCAGACCCATGCTGCCATTCCGGTTCTCCCCGAAAGCGGGATAGCCCAGAAATCGCCGAGCATGGGTCTTCTCCTGGTCGGTCAGCACAGCGCATCTCCTTGCAGCACCTCCAGCCAGGTCAAGCCTGGCTGGAGCGATTGCACCCCCAAGGCTCCGCTCAGCCGATATGCTCGACCATCACGGCCCGCTTGAACGCCGCATTTGTTGCGGTCGGAACCACCAGCGGATTCGTCAGCGTGTCGCTCGGTGCACAGAACCCGCCAATCCAATACCAACTCTGCGCGATGATCTGCTGCAACCGGTCGATCGGCTCGCGCGTCACCATGGCGATCCCGTCCACGATGCTCACGATGCTGTCCGCCGGCGCCACATCGTTCTCCGCCATTCCCGCGAAGTCGCCCTCAATGAGCGCCCCCTGCCCCACGATGATCGGCCGTCGCACCACAACCCCAGCCAGCGTCGGATGCGCCTGCACATAGGCCTCGGTCGTCGGAATGAACCGCAACCCAAGGAAGTCGTTCACCATGCCGTTTCGGAACACCTGATTGGAGCTCGTCGCCCCCTGGAATAGCTGCCGAAAATCGCCGTCCGCAAACAGTTGCCGCGAACTCACCGGGTCCAGGTAGCAGTTATACGCCCCATCGATCTCCGGAACGGCATTCAGCCGCAGCTTGCTTACAGCGTCCAATAGGCTCCCCATCGTCAGCGTGTCGTTTGGCGTGAGCGCCGCCGTCGTGCCGCGCCCGTTCGGCCGGATCACCACGCTCGCATTGGCCGCCTGCACCGGGCTCCCCAGCGCCCCATCCGACGCGCTCACGTTCCCGCTGAACGTAAGCGTCCCCGAGATCCCGCCCGGCGTCGTGCTGTTGTTGACCCCGTCCGCAGTGGTCCCCACCAAGGTATAAACGCCGGCTCCGACCGTCACCGTCAGGCTCGTCGTCCCGCCAACCGGCCCCTGCACCCCGTTGACGAATGCCGTGGTGAACCCCCGCAGGTCATCGACCGCCACCACCGGCCCGGCTGACCCCAAGGCCACCCGTACCCGCGTATTCCCCCCGAAATACGGCGCGAACAAAGCATTCCGCGCCAGCTCGTCCAGGCTCCGCGCCGCCTGCTCGCCGTTGATCGCCGCATTCTGCAGGAACTGCCCTGCAATCCCCACCCGGCTCGTCACCATGTTCAGGTCGGTTGTCGCCGCATAATGGTTAATGGTGATGGTGAACTGCTCCACCCCCCATCCCGTCGGCACCAGCCCGTTGTCCAGGTTGGTGTTCGCCGCCGCCGGCATCGGGCTGGTGACGCTCGGCTTCAACCCCGCCCGCGTCTTGGTCAGCGTCTCGCCGATCCCCACCGCGAACTCCTGCCTGTCCGCACACGCCCGGTATCCCAGCCGCGAAGCCATCGCCTGCTGGAACTCGCGCTCGAGGAACCCCTGCGTCAGGATAGGCTGCAGGATCGCCGGAAAGTTCTGAATGCCCATAAGTCGCTGTCCCCACCACAAACAAGTGCAGCCCGGCGCGCACGATGCGGCCAGGCGATCAGAAGTCTTGAACCACACCCCGCCGCAGCAGCGGCAGCAGCCTCGTGGCCCCGTAACCGAGGGACCGTCAGAGCCGCTTTGGCGCGCCGATTTATTGCAGCAAACTTAGAACCCGGCCCGGATCACCACGCCGGGGAAAGCGGCGCCGCCCCTGTCAGACCACTTCCGCGCGCCGCGCCACCACCGCCATCATGGAAAAAAGGTATCCACTTTCTGGGGTAGTCGGTCAAGGGTTATTTTCCTAAGTCGCTACGTCTCGGCTCGCCGACGTGAGCGGAGTGGTCTCGGCCGCCAGGGGGCCCCGCAACGCGCCCGCCACCGCCTCGCCAACCGCCCGCGCCAACCCCGCCCCCATCGCCGCCCCAACCGGCGCCAGGAACGGCCGCGCCGGCATCCGCACCGTCCCCATCTCCTGCGGTGCCGCTGCTGGATCGCTGCTTCCGACCACCGCCTCCAGCCCACTGGCTTCGAACCCCACGCTCTCCCGCAACGCCCCGCTCTGCATCCAGGGCCGCTCATGCCCCCCAGAACCCGGCGTCGTCGACAGCCCGGCCCGCACCGCCTCCGCCATCTCTGCCGCCTGCCCCGCAAGCGTTTGCGCCATCACCTCCTCGGCCCGGACTTGCGCCAGGCGCTCCCGCAGCTCCGCCAGCCCCGAAATCCGCAGCACGGCCTACCGGCGCCGCAACAATTCCGCCCGCGCAATCCGCCACTCATCCACCGTCATCTCCATCGCCGTCTTCGCCTTCGGCGGCACCGCACGTGGCGCCGCGGCCAGGCTGCTGCTGCTCACCCGCCCGAACAGCCAAGGCTTCTCCTGCCGAAGCTTCACCATGATCGCCCCGGCCAGCTCCAGCTCCCCCGCCTCGTTCACGCTCAGCCCCGCGGCATCCACCAGCTTCACCCCATCCAGATCCACCATCCCCGCCCGCGCCGCCGCCGTCCGCAGCTCCGCCTGCACCAGCCGCGCCCGCAGCGCCGAAACCTGCGCCGTCTCCGCCGCCGGAACCTCGATCTCGACCTCGTCCAAACGCGTCACTTCGTCGGTCATGCCTGCTCCCCCACCACGCCCCACTCCGCCGCCAGCCAACGCTGCGCCGTCTCCGGCTGCAGCTGCTTCGCCTCCACCAGCGCGATCAGCGTGGCCGCATCCCGCGCCCGGTCTTCGCTCCCAGCCGGATACCAGGGCGGCCACACCAGCCGTAGTGCCGCCCCGGCATCCAGCGCCGGCAGCACCTGCCCCTCGACCCGCAACGGATACCGCTGCGCCGCCATCAGGATCATCCGGCAGATCTGCAACAGCCCACCTTCGCCGTAACTCACCCGCAAGTTGTCGGCCAACCAGATCAGCCCCTGGTTCATCATCTCCAGCGCCCGTCCCGACGCCGGCGCGCCGAGCCGGCTCGCATCCGACCGGTTGCCGTGCACCCCCTCGAGCGCCAGCTCCCGCAGCACCCGCACGTAATCCAGCACAGCATTCGCCGCCGTCCCGCCAATCTCCAGCAGCCGGGCATCCCCCTTTTCGCTGACCACCAAGGCGTTGCCCGCGCCACGCACCAGCTCGCCCTCGAGCCCGGCCGGCTCCTTGATCAGCAGCGTCGGATCCGACGAATACTTGAGGCCCCGCCCCGCCTGGCTCAGCTGATAGTCGATCTCGATCGACGTCTCGACCGCCGCCCGGAACGTGCAGGCCCCATCCGGCGCTACCCCGCCCGGCAGATTGCGGATCCAAACCAGCGGCACGAACCCCAACCCATGCTGCACGCTGCGGCTCGCGTCCTGCACGGCCGGCCCCACGCCTCCCACCGCCTGCGGCAGGAACCAGGCCTCCTCCTCACGATCCCACCGCCTCTGGAACCAGTATGTACCCGTAATATCCGCGACGTCGTAGCCAGCCGCGACCAGATCCGATCCCGGCACCTTGTACCGCTCGACGACGCTGAGCAAAGCATCCGGCTCCTCGGGATCCCAGATCGGCGTCAGCCAAACAGTGTCCAACACATCCAAGAACACACGCCCCCGCAAGATGCGCAACAGCACGCACGCGCTCCCCACGCTCCCCCGAATCGCCGCCTCGATCATCACCTGGTTCAGCCTGCAATCCCGCGACACCGCGTCCAGCGCCCGGCGCACATCCTCGTCCGGACTCGCGATCACCGGGAAGTGGCCCTCGCTGAACAGCAGCGCCACGCTGTCCTCGACCACCACGCGCGCCAACGCATATCGCACGCTCGGCCGCCGCCGCCGCAACGGGATGTAGTCCCCCGCGACCGTTCGTTCCTCGTGAAATTCGAACGGCAGCACATCGTAGAGCGTGCCATCCAACACCCGCCGCATGATATCGAGCCGCCTCGACCGCACGGTGCAATCCGCATCGCCCGGAATGAATTCACATATCGACTGAAACATGCGGCCGCCTTCGCGCTGAAAGAATGCGCCGGCCCGAAGTCGGTCCGCCCCGGCGCCAACGGCCAGAACAAACAGATTCGTAACGTCCGGCGCAGGGCGCCATGGGCCAGCCTAGACCCAGAAACTAGATTTAATGGGGCAATCGATCAAGGCCTTTTTTCCTATTGCACGACATATCGCGATTAGCGCTCGTCCCGTGGTTGAGCCGTCCGTTCCCGCAATGCCGCGCGCGCCCAGGCCCGCTTGCGAGCGAGCTCGTCAGGCGAAGGCCCCTCGAAGACACCGCCAAAGCCGAACCCGGCCGGATCCCGGACGCCGCCTTCCGCCGAGGACCAAACCAAATCCAACCTAAAGCCGGTCAATCCATGTAACCTGATCGCTTGTTCGACCGCGTCGCCTACGAACAGCACGCCTTGGGGAAACTCCGGAACACGGAACATGGCAGGCGCCGAGGCGACGTGCACGGGTCGAAAAGCCAAACGCCGCGGTGCCGTGATCCAGCGGATTGCGCCCCAATCACCATCCACCACGCTCCATTCCGCATCGGTGCTGTCCGCATCCAACGCATCCACCGTAGCCAAACAATTGAACCACCAATACCGAAAACCCAAGACATCGACCGGCCAAAACTCTCCCGCCGGGCCAATCAACCCCGCCAAGGCGTCCTGCGCAAAACCACTCAGGATAGGCCCGTCGCATCCGGTGTTCATCGGCAAGCAATCCACTGGAAGAAACTCGGTCCCGGTTTCATTGGCTGAAAGCGCCAATTTCGGCTCCCGCCACGGTACCGCAACCCGAACGCCCCCCCGCGCCCGCCAAATCGCATCGTCCGCAGGCCGCAGCCAGTGGAAATCGAGATCCCCGCGTAGTAAGTACAGCTTCATCGTCCCGATCTGCTCCTACCCGCGACGGAGAGGCCCGATCTGCCCCGGCCAACGCAGCACCTGCCCGGCGCGCCATCCGCGCGCGACGCTCGGCCGTCACCCGGCCAAGCCGTTTCCCTGCCAAAGTCGGACGCTCCTGCAGCGATCGTTGCAGCTCCAATGCAACAGGATCGCCAGAACGTAAAACAAGCTCAATTCCCATCTTTTGTATAGTCTTCACGATTATGAGACGTCCGGTCGGAAACCCTGCTTCCAACGCGACCCGTTCTGCAAAAACCTCCGCCGACATGAGTTGCTGGTTTACAGCCTCCAGAAATGCGTGCCGATGTAACCCCTGGCCCTGATGAAACGACCGAGGCACAATCGCAGCATTCACGGCGTTGTGAATACTGACACCCCAGCGACTCATCACGAGCCGGCCCTGTCGGGCGCCATCAAGACCCGCAGCGACCACATGATGCACATCGAATTCACGCGAAAACCACTCCCGCTCCTGATCTTCGCCGGCGGACAGCACCCGCAGAACACTCAACCGCAGACGGTCGGGCCACTCTTGCAGCATCGAACATTTAGCGAACTGCTCACTCACAGCTAACATACGTGCCTCCAGAAGAGGACAAGCGTGAAATGGACGTAAGCCCGACAACAATCACTATGGCCGAAAGCCGTGATTGCCTCGATCAATTGTTTCACACTGCATCCTACTAACCTCTCCCCAAGTCTTTACTGGACGTAGCAAACTTGGATTGAGTTTTCAGGGCAACAGTTAGAGTGGCCACTTTGCGGCCGCGACCGGGGTTACGTTACAGTCCTGTACCGGACTGTTGACAGTTGGTTCAACGCGTTCCTCAAACGACCTGCTTCACCCGGGCCGGCCTCTCAGGGTCAAGTAGCATGCTGAATGCGCGACCAAGCGCATCGACCTGGTCGTCCTTGGTCCCAGCCGGAAAGTCCTGCAGCTCCTCCGTGAACGCCCGATTCCAATCGCCTCGCAACATCGAGACCGTCCCCGCATTGACCTGACTCGCGACCGGCATCGCCCGCGTATCCTTGGAGCCGCTCTCCCGGCTACTCACGACGCGCCATCCAGCCAGCCGTTTCGTCAGGAAACTAATCTGCGAACGCCCCGCCTGCCCCGGGTCCTGCGGCAGCCCGATTGTAACCCCGGTCCCGTCCCGTTCGGCGGTCCGCAGTATCGCGTCCAGCACGACCTCGGGTCCGCCCTGAAGCCGCACGACGTCTGCAATCTGAAAAGCCCCATCCTCCGTCCGCGTGAGCAACACGCCGACTGTGAAATCCCCGTCCACGCTCGCAGCAAGGTCCCAAGCACGAACGCTCGTCCCCGCGGCGCGCTCGTCGATGGCATTCAGCCGGCCCGTCTTGAACAGCCGCCCGCCGGGCGCCCGAGGCGATTGCT
>JAABUK010008875.1_pt1 | contig 13954 bp, 6 predicted proteins | sample 5559141 | NCBI WGS metagenome assembly JAABUK01 (sample SAMN10711869, study PRJNA513367) | rock metagenome | isolation source: Antarctica rocks | place: Antarctica: Victoria Land, Pudding Butte nord | collected 2016-01-03
TATATAACTTATTATAACTAATATTTAATACCTACTTATCTATTTAATATATTACTATTAATTTTATCCTAATACTTCTTATAATTACTAAAGGCTTTAATAATATTATATTAGCTATATATAAGATATTAAAGGTAATTACCCTTATTTTAAATAAATTAATATAGGTAGTTAAGGACTAGGTAATTAAGCTACTTAATAAACTTACTAAAATTAACTAAGATCTATTATAAAATAATATTAAATAGGGATAAAAAGTTTATTAATAAAATATAATAATAAATCTTTTATTATCTAAAGGTTAATTTACTCTATTTAATAGCTTAATATCCTTAAACTAATAGTTAATTAAAGTAATTAAATTAAATAGCTAAAATTATCCTATAATATTATATTACTACTATTAAGTAGAAGAATTAGTAGTTATTAGTCCTCTTAAGGATAATAGCTATCTTAAATAATTCTATTAAATATAATTTAATAAATAAGACTCTAATAGAGGTCTTATATAACTTGAAGATAAGAGAGATATTAGATCTATTAAGGCCTTCTAATAATAATATTAAGGTAGATAAAATATAAGTAAATATCTTAATAAGATAGTAAATAAAAGCCTTATTATAACCTCTTATACCTTTTATTATTATAATACCTCTTACCTAATAATCTATTATAATATCTCCTATTACTATTAAACCTTATTATTTAATTTTTATAATTAAATACTACCCTTTATATATTAATATTAAGGATACTATTACGTTTATCTTATTATAAATAAAGGATTATTATAACTCTAGTATTACGGTTCTACTTACTTCAAGGAGGATAAACCTATAATTAGTTCTCTTAAAGAGGAGTATTAAGGATATAGATAGGTAGACTTCATTTAAATAGGTCTAGTATAAAGTATTATATTTAATACTTAGGAGATATCTAGGATTATAATATAAATTAAGTACGAAGCTTCTATCTATTAGAAATATTACTATTTATATAGATATATAAGATTTATACTAAGAGTAATACTTAGTATACTTAGCTATTAAGCCCCCTAAGTAGTAATACTACTTAATATCCTAGCTTATTAAGTAATACTATACTCGTTTATATATACTAGGTAAGTATATTATATTATACTCTAACGTATGTTATACTAGGTCCCTTCTTTATAATTTCTTATCTTAAGAAACCTTCTATCCTTTATACTTAATACTTATATAGCGTCACCTTAAATTAATATCTACTATTCGCTAGAAAGCTCTAATTAATAAGCTTAACTATCTACTTATAAGTATATAGGTATATAAGTATTATATAAACTAGAAGTATTTAGAGAAATATTAAGTAGGAGCGTAATTAATAAAGTGTATAGAATATATTTACTTAAGGTATTAATATAATTTAGCTCTATTCTTTATAAAGTAATAGTTTTATCTTAAATATTAATAAAACTAAAAGTTGGCTAAGGCTTATAAAGTACTTATAAAATAGTCCCGCCTCTAAACGGAGGTAAACTAGTTAAAAAAGAAGAGGTAGGAGCTAGTTAAGGGCGAGCTCCGGAATATTATTAATCTAGAGATAGAAGAGAATATTACTAGTAGTCCTTCTTTAAAGGACTTCCTCTTTAACGTTAGCTCTAAATAACTTATTCTAGAAGATAAGTTTAATTAGAACGCCTTAAGGTTCTTACTTAATAGAACTATTATAGAAGCGTCTAATAGTTTTAAAGGTATTTAATAGGTTCCTAGGTATTTTCTATTTCTTCGTAGTTCTTCTACTTAATAAGGTATTCTTAACTATTCTACTCTAGGATCTTTTTAACTTCGTATTCTTTAGTCTTAGCCTTAAACTTCTAATCTTCTTAAAGCGGCGTCTAGGGGTCGGCGGGTTCTAATAAAGAGATATAAAACATCTTAAATACTTTAATATTAAGTAATAATTATAACTTATAATTAATAGGCCCTTTTAATTATTTAATTAAAAATGGTCCGGCTTTAATATAGTCTAGTTTCTTACTTAATCTCTTACTCTTCAGGTTTTTTATATAAAGGTAAACCTTATCCCCCTTCTTTAATTAAGGATATATTTTTCTTTTCTTATTAACTTTAGTCTTAATCCTTATATTAACCTTATTAATCTATTACTATATATTACTATATAGTCTTTTCATATTAGATACTAATACTATCGCCTTTTCTGCCGTTAAGCCTTCTTATAGCTCTAGAAATAGGTTTATATATCATTTATAGTTCGTAAAGAATAGTAATAGCTACGTAGTATCTAATCTTTTATTATTAAATACTAACTATACTATTAGAAGTAGTAAGACCTAGTTATTTAATTTATAATTAATATAATATCTTAGGTATATTTCTATTATTTAGTTTATTCGTTCTATCTAACTATTCGTCTTTAGGTAGTAGGCGGTTAATATTTATAACTTAGTTCTAATTATAGTAATTAGAGTCTTCTAGTAACAAGATATAAAGAGTCTATCTCTATCTAATATAATAGACTTAGGTATACTATAATCCCTTATTAGCTTATTAAGGAATATATATCCTAGCTAATCTACTTTATAGGTTTCCTTATAAGGAATTATAATACTGTACTTTATTAACTTATTAATAATTATTATAATTAAGTTAAAGATGTCCTTTATAACTAGATCCCTTAATTTTAGTAACTTAATAATAAAGTCTATTATAACATCCTTCTATAATATATCTAGAACTAGTATAAATTATATTTATTTATATTTAGCGTAGCGTATAGACTTATTCTATTAATAATAAATATATCCCTTAATATATTTCTTAACGTGCGCGCGTATTCGTGGCATCGCGTATATTTATTAAAGGAGTTCTACTATTTTAGATACTCCTAGATACCTAATTATAGGATTATTATAATAATCCCTAATTACCTCTTTTATATACTTCTTAAATAAGTACGTCTTCCCCTTATATTAAAGTAGTTCTTATCCTAGTTATTAATTCTATAGCGTTATAACTAGATTATTATTAATATAGCCTTCCTTTAAGATTAAAGATATATCCTAGACTATAACTCGCGTAATAGCTACTAAACTTTATATTAATATTAGTAATCCGTCCTTTTCTTATTTTAGAATTAGTTTCTCCGTGATATCCTTAGATTCTATATAGTTAGCTTACTTACTTAAGGTATCTACTTAGCTATTATCCTTTTTAGGGGTATATAATATTTTAAACTTATACTATCCTAATAATTCTAATTAATAAACCTATCTTTAGTTTAACTCCTTTATTATTATAAAGTTAAGGAGGTTCTTATAATCTATAAAAATAATAAGTTCTAAATAACTTTCTATATATATCCTTTAATTCTAAAGTATATATATTATTATAAGCAGTTCCTTATTATAGATATTATAGTTCTATTCTACTCCTAATATCTTATAAGAGTAGTAGGCTATAAGATACTATCTATTATCTCTTTATTAATATAAGTAAGTACTAATTATAAGATCTAAGGTATCTATTTTAATATATACCAGTTTATTAGCTTAAAAGGTATAGAGTATTAATAGTTCTATATAAGTTTATTTAAGTATCTCGAATAATTACTTCTAGGCTAGTCTCTATTAAAATCTAATTTCTTTCTTTATAATATTTATAAGTAGGAGTACCTTCTTTAAATATCCTTTAATAAATTATTAATTAAAGTTAATAAATCCTAAGAAACTCTAAATTATTTTAATATTATATAGTATAAGCTATTCTAATATTACCTAAATTTTCTTAAGGCTTATTTAAATACTTATAATACTTACTATAAATCCTAGGAATTCTATTAATTCCTTATAAAATTCGTACTTCTTTAGTTTAAGAAGAAGTCCCGCCTGTAATAGGTATAAAAGAACGTCTTATATATACGCGATATACTCTTCCTTATTCTTAGAATAAATTAATATATTATCAAGGTAAACTATTACTAAATAATTTAGCTAAGCTTAAACTATATTATTAATAAGTATCTAATAGGTTACTAGTATATTAATAAGTCTAAATAGTATAACTAGGTACTTATAATATTTATAATAAGTCTTAAATATAGTCTTTTATTCTTTACCTTCTTTTATTTTAATTAGGTTATAAGCTCCTTATAAGTCGAGCTTTATAAATATCTTTATCCTAGAGAGTCTATCCTATAGCTTATTAATATTTAGTAAGGGATATTAGTTCTTAATAGTAATATCATTTAACTTTTAATAGTTAATATATAGCCTAAGCGTTCTATCCTTCTTTAATATAAAGAGGATTAGGTATCTTACTAGTAATTTAGATTCTTAAATAAATCCTTTTTTAAGGTTCTCGTTAATATACTCCTAAAGTATATCAAGTTCCTTTTCTAAAAGTATATAGATTAATCTAAATATTAGGGCCTTTCCTAGTTTAAGTTTAATCTTATAATCTTAAGGTTAGTATTTAGGTAATACTTTTATTATTAACTCTTCCTTAAATAGAACTATATACTTCTAATATTTTAAAGGAATATTAGGAGGTTTATCTTTTCCTTTATTAACTTTAGCTTATTTATCCTATAATCCTTATTAATATATACTAAGTTAGACCCTTATACGAGGTCGTCCTTATTTAAAATTAAAGTAATATAGGTTTTAACTAGTCTTTAATTCTATTTCTTATCTACTATTATTTACTATCGGCGTATAGGTTATATACTAGCGATATCTCTAGTATTTATAAATATAAGTACTTCTTTCTTCTAATTAATTATTAGGTTATACTTCTTTAATTAAGGTATTCTTAAAATAATATAATAAGTGGTTATCCTAATAATATTAAAGGTTAACTCCTTATAATAGCATTAAATTATTATATATAATAAGTATATTTCCTTATCTATCCTTCTTATTAATAGTATTAACCTGTCGGCTATTTATAAGTTATACTAGTCTTTCTTTTTTCAAGTTAGTAGGCCTACTAACTATACTAAGTCTTAAGAGGTAAAATTCCTAGTCGCTCTAGAATCTATTATTATAATGGTTTACTAATTATTAATTAATACTAGTATATTTATATATATATTATATTAAGTAGTATATAAGAATTATTTTAGGATTAGTATATTAATCTACCTATATCTCCTTATAATATAAGAGATTACTCTTTTCCCTATTTAAGGAGAAAACCGCTCTATATCTTTTAGCGTATATATTTCCTATACCTATTATATTTATAAGTATACTATTCTATTAAATAATAATCTATTATATTTAGACGTTACTTTAGTTAACCTTAAATACTATCGTGCTATCCTCTAGATAACCCTAGGAATTATAGGTTCTTATATTTACTAATTAAATGCTAATTATAACTATTATTATAATAGTTTTCCTATTATATATTCCTATATATTATCTTAATTATATCCTTATTAATCTTCTTTTAAGCGGGTTAGTAGTACCTATAATACTTATCTATATAGGCCGTCTAGTATATAATGCCGTACTACGGGTATATCAAGTTAAATTAATAATCCTTAATATATAGTTTATTATTTTATATTTTCTTAGAGTCCTTTCCTTTACTTAATCCTTATAATATAGTAGCGTAAGGTTAAGAGTTATTTAAAATCTTTATATCTAATTTATAGCGCGGTGCTTCTTCTTCTAAGCTTTCTTAATCTCCTTATCTATATTCTAAGCTATACTCTACAACCTCGCCATTATTTAAAGATTCTAATTCTATCCTCCTATCTTAGATATCCTAGAGCTATTATTATAACCGCTTTATATTATCTTAAATATTATTAATCGCATATTATAAAAACTCTTTAAGTTCTAAGTCCTTATATCCCTCTTAAATAAGGTATTATTTAATTCTTTTATTAATATCTTAAGGCGATATCTACCCCTTTAATAGATTCCTAATAAAATGAGGTACTTTCTAAATAATATTAAAATAGTATTCATCTTTTATAACTTCCTCTAGTTTCCCTACCTTAACCTATTTAGGAGGTAGATTAGAGTTATATTCCTTTAGATTATTAAGAGGTTCTATATATAGAACTCTTCTTAATATATTTAATTATAGACGTAATACTATATTCTTTATCTTATAGTCTCTAGTAAAGTAGCCCGGTTTATTATAATTATAATAGATTATTACTTTCTTACCCCTTTCTTTTTATTATTTCTTACCCCTGAATTTTCCCTTATCTCGTTTCTAAGTGAAGTCTAGTTCTATAGGTATATACCCGTATAAGTCGCGGGGTTAGAATCGTTTCTTATTATAATTATTATTAGAAAATATTCCTAATTATCCTATCCTAGATATCTTACTATTATGTCGTTTCTTTATTATTAACTTATAAAGCTTATTATTAACCTCTATAACCTCTATTATAAAAGTATTAAGATCCTTGATTTATACTCTAGTTTATATAAGTTCTTCCTTAACGTTAAACTTTAATCCGTGATAATATATTATTATTAAAGTATTATTATCCTAATCCGTCTTTATTATATATTACTGAAATTACGTGAAATACTTAATAGTAGACTTCTTTTAAGATAGATACTAAATGATTTATATTATTACCTTATTTTTATTTAAGGGACTAAAAACTTATTGAATTTCTATATAAAATCGTATGAAACTCTCTATCTATTATTTAATAATTTAGTTATCCTTATTATCTTTATCTTTAAGGTACTTCTTAAGAGAAGGATAAACTTACTTCTATACTTATCCTCTTATATAAATAATAGTAAAGGCGGGCTATTAAATAGCTAGTAAGGCTAATCTATTAAAGGTAAAGTAAAGCTAAAGTTATATAAGCTAGTCCTCTAGCTTCTCCCTTTTATTATAATATAAGTCAGGTTTAGCGACCTTAGGTCTATCTTTATTATTTATAATCAGGCGTTATAAATCCTAATTACTTAGGGGGGGGTCTTTACTTCTTAAGGTACTTATCTTAAGGGTACTTAAAGTATTATAGTTCTACTTACTTTAAGGAGAATAGACCTATAATTAGTTCTCTTAAAAAGGAGTATTAAGGATATAAATAAGTAGGCTTTATTTAAATAAGTCTAATATAAAGTATTATATTTAATACTTAGAAGATATCTAGGATTATAATATAAGTTAAATACGAAGCTCTTATCTATTAGAAATATCGCCATTTATATAGATATATAAGATTCATGCTAAGAGTAATACTTAGTATACTTAGCTACTAAGCCCCCTAAGTAGTAGTACTACTTAGTATCCTAGCCTATTAAGTAATACTATACTCGTTTATACGTACTAGGTAAGTATATTGTATTATACTCTAACGTGCGTTACATCTAGGTATATAATTAAATTCTTTAATATTAGGAACTTAATTAATATATACTTATATTAAGGATATAAAGTACTTAATAGTATATTAAAGAAACTTAGCTAATACCTTATAAAACTATTTAAGGTCTTTAAATAAATTAGCTATCTTATTTATAAGCTATAACTACTTAATATTATATATATATATAATATTATCTTAATTATATATCTTAAATTAACTATTAATTTAGTAGATAATCCCTATTATTAATACTATTTACCTATCCCTCTAGTTATTGTAAATAGCGAAACTAAGTATAAGATTAAGAAGTTACTTAAGAAGAAGTAGATTTATAAGGGATATAGTTAATTTACTTAATATCTTATTAAATAGCTTAAGTATAGGCTAAAGGATAATATATAAATACTAGAGTATTATCTACCTAATATAGCGGACTTAATAAGGTAGTATAAGGAGATAAATAAACCTACTATTAAAATTATATTTATTTTATAAAGAACCTTAATATTATTAATAAATTTTATTTAAGGTGTAATATAGTTTAAGTATTTCTAATTAATCCGCTTTTACTTATATATTTATAGTAGCTATATACTTATATCTATTAAGATAATAATAATTTTTTTTATTAATAACTATTATAGCTATTATTAAAGACTTTATATCTTAGTATATTACTTAGCCTAGAGGGCTACTAGCTAGATTAGGCTTAATATATTAGTACTTAGATAGGCTTTCTACCTCTCTAGTAAATTATCTTCTTACTACCTTATAAATATATCTTATATAAGTTACTAGATTACTAATATTCTACTTTATATATATAAAAAATATTAAGATATACTTAAGTTTATTAGTAATTAATTAATAGGTAAGTAATTATAATAAAGACTTTAAATTTAGTAAGTAAGTAAAACTATATATCTTTTATATTAATAGACTACTTAATTTCTATACTATTAATAAATACTATTAGATAATAGATATCTTTAAATATAAATTAATTATTAATTAAGTTAATATATATAAGTATATAAGTATATATAATATATAGATCTTAGTAAATCTTAATATTTAATCCTAGTCTAGATATAAGCTAATAGATAAGGATAGATAAGAATAGAAGATCTTCTAAATTTTAGTTATTATGTATTCTATTATAGTAAAGATATATATGTTTAATATACCTTTTCGTAGATATAGACTATCTAGTGATTAGTAAGACTATTCAGCCTTATTAGATCTAGTCATAATGGATATTGCGATTAGAATTAGGGTCTTGGGCATGATTTTCGCAGCTTGACCCGCTCACCTGCCCACAAACTGATCGCGTCTGAAGTCTTCGAAGCTCACTGTATTGCTCGTTATGGCGCCACCCTCTATCGGTCTCGAGTGCCAAGCATGACTACTGAAATGGGGTCGTTGCTGCCAGAACGGCTTGCTGAGGTCTTGCCGGAGGGTTGTCGCTTCACGATCCACCATGTCTCCACCCCACCGACCCAGTCCCGCCCTCTTTATACTCCGCCTCCCGGTGGGCTAGTGGAGGAAACATACTGTGAGAGCCACTTCCTGAGTGTGTCAATTGACACGAATGGACAACAACTGCAAGTCTTTGGTATCGAAGTGCTCATTTACAGCACCGAGTACCTTACTACCCTCTTCGTCTCCAAGGCCGACTCGACTGGTTACCTCCACCTGCTCAGACTACGACCTGGAACACCATCTCCACTAAAAGCGATATCCACGACATTTTTACGATATCTCATTGACGCACGCCGTCGATCCGATAGAAGCTTCGTCCTCTCCCTTTTCGCCAGGGCGCAGAACCAATACCTCTTCCCAGGAAGCATTGAAAACAGCCACAAACATGTCCTGGACGACAGAGGCTTGATCAAATGGTGGTGCAAGGTAGTGGATCCGATTTTGGTATCTTTTAGAAATGCAACTAGGGCCACAATCGAAGAGCATGACGATGCTACATTAGGAAAGATAGATGTGAAGTCTCGTGGGTATCTCAGAGTGCCGGGATGCGATACATACGAGACCCGGAGCTTCCTGCCTAAAGGAGAGTCTGGACAACTGACGGGAGAGCATCGATGGTATACGTCTGATCCTCTCGCGGAGCTTGGCAGGTCGTCGAGTCTTCCCGAGAGATGCTTGATACCTCGATTTCCAGATGACCCTAAAGCTCGCTTCCTGGAGGAGCTCGACGATGAGCTCCCTGAGGAAGAATCGCAACACTTACAGTCGTGGTCGAAGAGCCTGGGTCGATGGAGAAGCGTGAGAAGTCTCGAGCAATTCTGGGAAATGATGTCGTATCGACAAGAATGCTCTTCCGGTCGCCTCGTTGGCTTTCTGTGGGCCACCTTTCAACCAGCGAGCCTATCTGCTCCCAATAGGATAGTCGATGAGGAGTGCTCTCGCACCCCTCCACAGACGGCATCGCCAACCCCGGACGTCTCCCAACATCGGGACCCAATTCCTCTGCCACCTCAATCTCCAGTCCGGTCGAGCCCGGCTCCGGAACTGCCTTCTACTCCGTTAAAGCAAAGACCTGCGCCTTCGCGGTACACGCCAACGACAACGCCTCACAAGATGAAGGAAGCAGCAATAAGGAGTCAGCCAGAACAAACAAAGTGTTACTACTGGCCTACTTCGAGTCGTGGCGAGTTGGTATTACGACACAAGGATTATCAGCGTGCTAGTAACCTGCTACTGCGCCTTGATTACGCGAATGAGGAGGTCGCCCTAGACAGTTCTAGACGATGGATTAATGACGTTGCCGACAGAGCTGGAGTCCAAACCTGGGGCCGGCCCATGGTTGGGACCGTCCCAACCACGTTGAGGAGCAATACGCAAGAGAATGACGCGGCTCCGACAATGCTGAATGCTGGGCTGATAAGGAAGAAAAAGCGGCCGGCTGAAGAGATGAATGGGCATGCTACGGCGATAGAGGCTGAGACGAAAGGGCCTGGGATCAGTATGCTCTCTGCTGGCCTACTGAGGAAGAAAGTAAAGGTAGCTACACCTTCATATTCATTGGTGGAGGGAGTGCTGGATACCAATGGCAGCACTGCGCTAGGGTGACCAAAGACCTTGGACACTATCTGCCATCATCATCAATTCGATACTCCTATGACGCCCGTCGACCATGCTTGGAGCGGCTCGTCAAACATTGTGGAATGGCGCCATCTTGCATTCATCTAGACGCCCGCAAAGATCTTGCCAGCTGTAGGCTCAGAGCCCGCTGAAGACTCTCTAACACCACCATATCAGCGCCGAGTACGACTAGAAAGCTACGTCAAGGTGATTTGGCAATTCGTGTTGTACTCTGATCGACACCTCGAATATATTGCCGCTAATACTTGGCTATTATTTATACGCTGGGAAAATGTTAATCTATAATAGTATGTTCCACGTACAATTCCAAGATCTCGATGGATTTCATATTCAGCCCTGTCGATGCCAGTGCTTGACACCTTGGTGCGCGCGTCCAATAAATGGTGTGTCCAATAAGTGTTCCCTCGCCCCGAGTCTCCATGGCTTACAATGATGTGAGCTTCTCACCGTCCAAATCACTGATCATATCAAACACGAAATAGGCAATCAAGCAAGAGTACAGCTTGACGGATACGGCGTCAAAATCGTCGAGGCGGCTGCGTGGCCATATTAGCGCTGATGTGATCGAATTATGTCGTCTACGGCTTGAAGGTAGCAAGATCGAACAACGACAGCTAAAAATGCCCAGCCAGCGTTCGTTATACGTCTGGTAAGCTACCACAGGGATCTAGCAATTGATGCTGCCAGACAGCTCCAGGGTTAGATCAATCCAGCGTTCGCCATTTGGTCGGCAAAATGTAGCAGCGCGTACTAGCTCAGAAGCGACCGCATAGTCATGCACAATCGTAACGGATATGATTACCCTCATGAACATCATACCATTATCTTTCTATGAGAATCAAATGAAGAATCCCGTCATGTCATATCTCTTGTTGCTGGTCTGGCTGTCCACCTATGCCACCGCAGCACCACCCCTAAACTTGCCATCCCTGGCCCTCCTCAGTACCACAAACACGACATTCCCATTAATTCGCAATATCTCTCACTCAGTCAGCCACACGTAAGTCAGCAAAAAGCAGAAAATACACCTGCAGCAGCGCAGCTCACGAATAGCAGTTTCCCTCCCTACCCACAGCTCCCTCATTTCTACATCTACCCCGTCCCCAACACAAACACCGTCCTCAAATTCCAAAGAGACTTCCTCAGCCCCGAACGCAGCGAGACCGAAGTACGGGAAACCATTGCCAAAGCCATCGTCGAAAATATAGGGCACACGGACCGGCAAGCGCTGATGCCGACGGATGAGCTGTACGAGTATGCATCTGGGGGCAATGTCTTCATGGAGTTGTATCCTGATGCGGAGGAAGGTCGAGAACAGGCTTTGACGTGGGCGGTTTGGTTGGATGCGTTGAATGGGGTGGCAAGCTATGCGGAGGCGTATCCGGGGTTGTATTTTGGGTTTTATATTTATATTGGGAGCGCGGGACCGCGGGATAGGTTTGTGGGGTTGGGAGTGCTTGCTTCCTTTTGAGTCGATTTATGAGTTTGAGCTGTAAAGATTAGTGTGCAAGGAGGTGGTTTTGTGTAAGATTTATGTCACTAAGTGGGATTTCTCTCGTGCCGTTATTAATTTCGGATATACCTGTCAACCTGAATGATGCTTGGATCTGTGGCTGTCAGAACAACCAACACAGCAACTTACCCACTTCCAAGGTGGGTGAGATGATTGTGGCGTGTCCTCACATGGACGCAGTATTATCAACACGGGGTGAATCTTCCAAAAGAGGTTTACAAACGCACTGCAGCAACCCGGCTTTGATGCAACCAGTACACCCTGAGAGAGAAAGCCCATTTCACCATGGCCGATTGCGACAACGTATTGTGGCACTCAGACAGGAACGCTCGCAGAACAGATATTGGGCCAACAAAGCCGAACAATGCAATGGTACTGTATGTTACCGTAGTACACGTACGAATATTGTCAGCAAGGTCCCATGCTCCCGAGCAGTCTTGAGTATGAAATCGATGGGAACTTTGCATCCGGTTTGCGTGTTTTCGGAATAAGATAGCACCCGGAGACTGGCTAAATGCAGACAAAGACTGCGACCTTCTAAGCATTCCCTCTTCTCTTCGAGCAGAATTAGGCTAATACTCCACTTCAAAAGGGTGTACTCTCATTCTCAGCCGACCGATTCGGGCATATCTGCCGAATCGGGCTGCAGCCATGGATGAGTGAAGCAAGGCAAATTGCTTCCTGACGTATGATGTATGCATGCAGTGGAATCTGATTTCTCCGAAAGAAGACATCAAGGTGGTGCTGTTTTGGCTTTCGATAGTGATGACTTGAGAGATAGTACCGAGATTACAGCCAACCAGACTCGACTGCTCGATATTCTGATGAATGTGGAGTTACGCCTCGCTAGTCGACCTCGAGATCAAACTCACGAAGGCTACGTCGCCGCCGCCCGATTAAACGAGCATACTGGACATGGGGACCCATACATCGAGCCTGTTATTACCGAAATACGTAGGCATAAAAGTCGATGTTTGTTGGGTTCACCTACTGCTGCGCTCTACCAGCGTAGCTAAGGGGGCTCTAAAAACGGAGATGGATGAAGGCATCTGATGCAGCGAAATCGTACCACTTTCGTCTCGTTGAGCACTTACTTGCCGTTCGGTCTCGGCTTGTTGCCCCCTGCGGCTAATGTTGGCCCTAACCCAGGGCGTCAGATTGAAGTATTCGCCGCAGATGAACACGCCGGTCCAAAGAGCGAGCTCCGTACCATAGATGGCCATCCCGAGAACAGTCTACTCCGTCTGGAAGACTAAGACCGTGATATTGAACAGGAGGATGATTGCCAGGGCTGATCTTACACACTGAAATCAAGGAAAACAGGTCACCAGCAGCGTCGATACCTACGAAGATGAAGCTAATGCCTCGAACGGTTCGATCGATGTAGATGTCGCAGTAATGCCGAAGCACCCCAACAGCCAGAAGCACCGCAGCGAGAATAGCGATGAGAGTGACCGGCCAGGTGATGTGCCTGTCAATGCCTGCCTGAGACGATGATAGCAGTTCATGGTCGTTGGTTGACATCATTTTATCACGGGTGTTGAAGGCCTCCAATTGTTGCCAAAGACTGACTTTCAAAGCGAAGATCAGGCGGGCCTCCACGCCGCCCATCAAGATACACATCCCTACCAAGGTACTCGCACATCGAAAGATGCTCCACTTCTTACCATAGTAGTAGCATTGACTCCATGTCAGCAGACTCAAGAACGTCAGGATCTGCGCCTGGATACGCAAAGCGATGTTGAATTTCACAGTGGTGTTGTAGACTCCTAGTGGCACGCCTGCCGAAGCCCAGAGGAGCATCATTGAAGGCTGCAAGCCCACAGTGTTGTGACGACGATAATTGACAGTGATTTGGGGTATCAAATACAGAGCCTCAGACGAATGCCGCGGAGGTTTCGTTTCGCGATGTCATCGAAGTACATTGGCTGCAATCGGAACATCCATGATAAAGCTGGCCAACGC
>JAABUK010008876.1_pt1 | contig 13949 bp, 15 predicted proteins | sample 5559141 | NCBI WGS metagenome assembly JAABUK01 (sample SAMN10711869, study PRJNA513367) | rock metagenome | isolation source: Antarctica rocks | place: Antarctica: Victoria Land, Pudding Butte nord | collected 2016-01-03
TGTGTCTGCACCAATGCTGTTGTGTTTCTTGTGTGTTTTAGGCAACTTTTGCTGCGCCGCAGGTCGCCGCAGGTAGCCAGACGAGTGGCTTAAGCAGCAGCTCATCTGCGCCCTGGTGTTGGCAGGCATCATCACATTTTGTACTGCTGCCTCTCGTGGAAGGTGCATCAGCCTCTCAGCGCTACAAATTGGCTACAACCAATTGAGTAAGCAGTCAATCAGTGGGTGACATTGTTGATCTTCACTCAGTCAATGCACAACAAGCATTCAACTCAGTTGATGCACAACAAGCACGTTTATGATTTTCGTTAGCTTTTCACACTTTGCCTGGCTGAATCGTGCGCATCTTTGGTTGCATGCAGCATCAGTCCTGGCATTATTTTCTGTCTGATACTTGATTATCGGTAGCTTTGCACACTTTGCATACTCAGCCGAATTGTGCAAAGTTCTAGCTGCATGCAGCATCAGTCCTGGCATCATCCTCTGTTTTATACATGATTAGGGAAACATGACCAAATATTTGAAACATTAATGGCAAGCCAAACAGGATGTAAACTCCCATCACAAGCAAATTGCGCCACCAGTACAAGTTGTAACTGAATAAGAGATAGGACTGATGTTGGTCTCAAGACTGCTATGTGCCTGCCACCAAAAGCTGGAAGGACTCTTGCTTACAGCAGCATCTTGACCAACTTACACTGACAACGTGCAGTCTGGCCTGAGACAATAGTGGCCATAGTACTGCACACTTGCATGCAAAGGTGTGAGCCTGCCTAGGTGGTTGACAGCATGACAGCAGCGCCGTCTGTGGAATTTAGATCTGCTGCTGGGAGCTGAGAGTACTGCTAAATACTGATTCAGCATGTACCCTGCACCTAGACACCCCAACATCCTTGTCGATCAGCAATACAGCTATTCGTGCTGTGGAAAGAGTTTGCAGGCAATCCTGCCAACAGCAGAGCTGTCTATTGGTACTGGGATGACCTCCTCAGCTTGCACTCTTTCTTGTACTCTTCCCTTGCCTCTTGAAACTCCTCAAAACCTGCTGGAGTGAAGGCTGCCTGTAGTTCCCTCAACTTCTCCAAAGATGCAGGGTGAGCTGTCAGCCGCTGATGCAGAAAGGGTACACTAGTTACTGGAGATGAGTTGTTGCGACCTATCCAGTCCTGTATCTCGCATCTCTCATAGACATAGCCATCTGCTGCCATGACTGGCATCACAAATGGCTCCTGCAGTCACCACATGCCTTCATGTGCACATCACATTCTGCATCACAATGCAAATCCAAAACAGCAAAGTGTAGCCCACTGATGGTTCACCTTATTAAGTGGGTCATGGCACCAGTGAAAAAGCTTGTAGGGTCTAGAGATGGCCTTTGAAGGCAGGAAGTATCAAATAAATTGTAGAGTAATTCTGTGGCAGTTTTGGTGTGACTTACTTGGGATATGGGGCAGGTGCAGTCCCTGCTGATAGCCTTTCTGACCAAGTCGTCTAAAGACAGCCCAGTGCCCTGTGCTTGGACCCATTGCTTTTCGGCATTGGCAGTCTCCTTCAGCATGTTCACTGCACATCCAGCAGGTGCAAACATTGTGACATATTGCAAAAGCAATGACAGGAGGTCAAATCTCAGGCAAGGTGATTCTGCAACAAAATCATGCTTCTGGGTGTGTGCATCCAGTCTGCAGAAGCACAAAAGGTTATCAGGATGCAGATAAACAAGCACAGTCAGGCCCTTTTGGAGTTGCAGTCAACCATAGTTAGCCTGAAAAGGGAATCCTGACGCAGAAGGTTGCTGATGTTGGTTGATGAGGGAGATGGCTGATTGCAGCGCCATGCCCGCTCATGTTGTCGGTGATGGTGGGAGACATGTGATGCTGATTGTGAAGCGTTGTGATCAGGGTGGTGCTGCGAACTGCAACTGTAAATGAGCATGCAGCAAATGCCTGACCAGATGAGCTTATGAAGCACATACCTGTGTCTGGTTTCAACTCCATGGCTGCAGAAGCATGCTCTGTGAGTTGCCAGCGGAGGTCTTTCAGAGCTGGGTCAAGCTGTAAGGTGGAGTGACCGCTGGAATGGAGCACATGCTGGTCAGTATTGGTAGCAAGCAGTGATAAGTGGGCCTGAGCACCAGCTAGGTGACTTCTCTGCGCTACTGCTGAAGGAGAACTGGGTGCGCCCTGGTCCTGGTAGAAGGTCTGTACCTGAGTGCCCTCCCGCCTGTTTCTGCTGCTAGAAAGTGTATTGCCACCAAGACTGCCAAGGGAGCTGGTGACTGGTTCAAAGCCCTGCTGCTGGCTATGAGAATTGTGCCTTGACTCTGCAGGCCTTGGCAAGTGCAGTTGTTGGTGCCCGAATGAAAAGTGGGCGGGGCGGACATCCCACTGCTGCTCAACAGATGACTGGGCAGGGGTGTAAGGAGGCCTATAGTTTCGCAGGGCACCTGCCCGTGCTGTCCCTTTTGACTCTGGCACTTTCACCTTCCTGGTCCCCTTCCTTTCCACCTGCTGCCATAAGCCCTCATCAATGCCAGCGTCAGTAGATAGGTGTGATGCAGGGGGTCCAGCAGATACTCCCCAACCACGGGCGCTGCTGGCAGTGCCAGTCTGAAACAGGAATGCTGCTGCAGCAGCGTCGCTGGCCTGTAAGTCAAAGCCTAAGCCATACGATGTTTGGTCATCACTGTCATCTTCTTGGTCTTCATCAGAAGCCAGATGATCCTCCAGCAGGCCAAAGGTGTTGGTCATGGACAGGTTCTGCCGCCCACTCTGGTGGGTCTTTGCTGTGAAGCCCAGCGAGGCTGAGGCTGAGGCTAAGGCTGCCTGCTGTGGAGGGGCTTTGCTGCCAGGGGCCTTGCTTCCACGCCTGAGCTGAGGTGCAAAGCCTTCCATGCTCAAGTAAGGTGACTCACTATTCCTGCCGGCCAGCGATGACTGTAGCCCTGAGCTGGTAGTGGAATGCCCAGGTGGTTTCACAGGAACAACGGCCCTGGGGGCAATGCCAGTAAGCTTGGGAGACCTGGGAACACGGGATGTGTCAGGGTGGGAAACAGCATCAGGGGAGCCCATCTGTGTGCTGTGGTCAGCCTTGATGGCAGCACTGCCCCTGAGCAGGCCCAGGCCAGGGTGCTGCGCAGCTCTGTCATGCACAAAACTGGAGCGAGGGGCAGCATTCTGATGCTGCTGCTGCTGTTCACTGCTGCCTCTTGCTGGCATGTTGCCTGCAACATGCACATCACCCCCCTGCTGCCCTGTTGACTTGATGAGTCCGCTGTCCAGGCTAGAGCCTGGTGCACGCCTAGGGCCTGCACCTGCTTGCTTGGCTGCGCCAAACTGGACTGGGGATGGCCTCTTTGCTGCAGGTGGAGAGTCAAATGGGGTGTCAACAAAACCAGCCTGGCTGCTCCCGGCATTGCTGGCTGGCCTTGCTGACTTGCCAGGCTTGGCAGCTGATGTTCTTGCCCCATGCTTTGCTGACTCAGTCTGGGACTTGTGAGAGCCAGTCAAAGTGAGCGCAGGTGGTGCCACATCAGCAGCAGGGGTGGTGGCAGCAGTGACAGCAGCTGGGGACAACCTGGTCCCAGTCTGCAGATACTGCTTTGCATCTGCAAGTGCGCAGTCCCCAGGAAGAAACACTTCGCTTGCTGGCACAGGACTTGCATCTGGTCTGTGTTGCTGACCTGACGCTTGCTGATTTGACCAAGCAGAAAGAGTGGGAGTCTCCTGAGTGATAGCAGCAGATGACAGGGGTGGGTTGCCAGCTTGCAGGCTGTGCACCGGTGCCCTGTCAGTAGCAGCGTCTGCGCTGGCCAATGGTTGATGAGGTGACGTTGCCTGCTGAGCTGGCTGCAGCTGCTGCCCAGCACTGGAGGGTGGGGACACATTGCCTGAGAAGGCATCACCTTCAAGGCTTGCCGCCTGAGGACCATGATGAGGAGGAGGGTGAGGTGGGTTCAGGTTCGCTGCTGAGCTGTGAAGCTGTGTAGAGGGGGAGGCAGTGCTGTTGGCAACATGAGTTTTGCCCTTCTTGCTTTTCTTCTTCTTCTTCTGGCCAGCATGCGTGGCGGCTGAACCGTCCTGCATCAGCACATCAAAGTGTGAGAGCCAGCCAGACGCCAGCACCAGCCAACGAATCACACAAGAAGCTGTTGCAGACAAACAATGCCTGCAAAATCAGGCGAGACCTTTCCAACATGATTTGGGATGTGCAAATTACTCATTTTACAGGACCAATGTACGTGATTACCCGGTAACTTTACCAATTGGTAAGCAATGCAGCAATTTTGTTATCGGAACTATTACTGTCCAACTGCTATACATGGCCATTGTCAGCTTTGAAAGCAGCAAAGCACTGCTCTTGCTCAGGGAGGTGCATCTGCCAAAGTTGAACAAATGCTTGAGCAACATGCCTGCCTCACATCATGAATTTACCCAGTTCAATAGGTTTTGCAGGTCAGGATGTTGTCATATTCTCCTAAACCCTTGAGAAAACCTATTATTGCCACAAATTTTCCCTTATTTTTGGCACATCTGGGCTTATCTTGCTCATTTTCTATGAAATGAAATGAAACGCCAAATGCTTGAATTACCTTGTTTCATGACCCCAACAGTACACTAGCAGTAACTACAGTAAGGTCACCATTCAGTCATGATTGATGAAAGGTAATTTGCACGCCCATAAACATGATGGATCACAGAGCATGGCATGAAGTCAGCTGGAAGGCGTCAATGCTGACTGACAGAGTTCAGGCATGGGTGAGCACAGATGAGTTGCACAGCATTACCTGCTCTGGCTCTGCACTACCCAGGCCTGCCTGACCAGCTGCTGCCCCTTCACTGTCATTGGCCACAGCATCCTGAGGCTGCACCACCTGCTGCACCACCTGCTGCCGTGGGCCCAGCTCACCAGCAAGTGAAGGTACAGCGGCCAGATGAGCCTTTGCCTTGCCCAGATGAGCCTTTGCCTTGCCCAGATGAGCCTTTGCCTTGCCCACATCACCTCCATCTGTTTCCCTGCTGCCAATTGCAAACCACACGTCACTGCTATTGTGAATGGCACCTGTGTCCAAATGCAAGCAGCCTCAACAACAACCTTGTTGACATGCAATGGTAGGCACGTAGCGCAAGACTGAAACAGGCCATGCAGGCCTTGTGAGGCAAGAGCATGCGGATGCAGAGACAGGCAGGGGCAATGTTGGCAAAGAATGCTTGCACATGTACTTTACACCCAGAGCCCAGCTTCTTTCAGCAACAGCTGCACTTGGAGATGACTTGATAACATGATGCAGATGTGCACAAGAGTGCAGCAGAGGCAGATCATACCGTCCTGCATGTGCATCTGCTACAAATGCCTCTTTTGACAGCCTTGCCCTTCTGTCTGCTGCTGGTGCTGCTGGGCTGTCAGTGCTACTGCCAGCTGCTGACAAGCTGCCAACCTCTGAGTCAGCTGCTGCGGACGGCTTTGCAGCATTGCTTCTGGCGCCACCAACACTTCTGCTGCTTGCAGCTGAGCTGTTCTGAGAAGCTGCTGTTTCCTGATCACCAAGCAAGCGAGCCACCGATGGCATCATGCGTCTTCTGTCTGGCTGCTGCCGCATGTTGCTGCCAGAAGACATGGACCCTCCCGATGCTTCCTCATGCCCAACTTGGGAAGGTGCATCTGCCCAAGCAGGAACTCCTCCTAACAGAGCTGCTGCAGCATCTGAAGGCAATGAGGGGTCCTCTGCCATGCGCCCAGCATCCTTTGGGTCAGAGATGCTCGCAGCATTCAGAAACCCACGCCTGAAGACCAGAACGCCCAATGTAAGCACAGACCACTGCAGCTTCATTGGGCATTACCTTCAGGAACATAAATGTACTCAAGCTACCAGCAATCAGCCCTGCCATAGGATTGCAATTGAGGACGCAATGCTTACTTACTTGGACATCAGCTTTTTACAGAGACACTAGGGGGCTTTTCAACGAGACAGTAGACATAATGGATGAATCACATTGCCAATAAGCAAGCCTGAACATCCTTGACTTCCTGTGAACAGATTCTAGCTACACTCACTGAAAGATTACGCAAGCTATGTGAAAAGGGCAGCTTTGGCATCCCACTGTTGCCATCTTTCCAAAGCTAGCAAGCTCTGTGGATGGCATGCAGGATCAAAACCAGGGAGACACCCACCTCAGGCCTGCAGCCAATCCATCCTTGTCACCTCTGGCATCACCCGCCACCAGTTTGCCAGCTCGCCCAGGACCAGCAGCAGTTCTGCCAATGAGGTCAACTTGTGCTGGCTTAGCAGCATGTGCACGCTCTCTGACAGCAGCATCAGCAGTAGCCACTCCTGGGGAGGGCTGTGCAGGCTTGTCTGAGTTGCTGGCTGGGCGCACATCCTGAGGGTTGCCACCTGGCGGTACCACTGCGTTGCTGAGGCCAGGGCGAGGGGGTGGGAGCACAGGCACCCTTGCTACAGCCTCTAGGGCATGTTGTCCCGCTGCCCACCTCTGCATGAGACATGAGCTGACTACATGCAAGTGGACGCTACACTTGCCTGACATCAAGAGTTGTTTGCACACAATGGCCTGGAAAAGTGTTTCCTGAGAATCACTGGTATATCATGCAGCATCACAGGTCACGAGGCCTTGGTCCTGTTTTGGTGATGTCAACTTGAGATGGGGACACAAGCAGTCTTATTTCAGGTGTATTTTAGACAGGATGAGGGCAGATTTCTCTGTGCATGTTGACACATTGCAGCGCAGCACAGCCAGCACAGACATGCTAAAAAAACAGTGCATGCGCTCTGTGCTCGCCGTGCTTACCTGAGCTTGCATAGACCTCTCACTTTGATCGCCCCTTTGCGTCTCCCATGCCTCTGAGACATACCAGGCCTTCAGGAACGCGTTTAGCTTCAGGTTTTGGTGGGATGTCAACACCTGTCCATCAAACAGCGCTGCTATGCAGAGGCTGACCACCTCGTCTGCAGCCTGCTGGCCTCCTGCCTGTGCTGCCCCATACACGCCATCCATGACCCCAGAATCCAGGCCTGCACATACCGCCAGCAAGCCTGTCACAAGCTCTTATGGCCCGCTCAAGGCTAGTTATGCCTCTGTTAGCAGAACAGTCATACAGCCCACTGACACTTGTGACATAGTCAGCAGCTTACACCACTTGAGGCACATGCGCCATGCATCATGTGTCGCCGAAGCCCAGATGCAGTCACAAGCCATCACTCCAAGGCAAGATGCAGGCAAGGCTATACAGAGGGCTCAGGTGACACACTACGTCCAGTTGGTCATGTGTGAAAAGGCCTGACCTGTCAATATGGCACATTTTGTGGCAGCATCTGCCAGCTGATAGGGACGGGCATCACGGAACAGCTGCAGCAAGGAAGCTGCCAGGACAACAGCAACACCTCCAAGACGATCACGGCACATGCACTCAATGCACCTGAATACTTGTGTTGACAGGGACAGAGCAAACGCCTGGTCCTTTGGAAGGAGCCAGGCAGCACTGGGTGACTTCCTGCGCTCTCTGATGAAGATCGTGGCAACAACGACCAGTGAGGCGACAGCAGCTGCTGTGGTGTCGCGCTGTGGCCCTATGCTCTGACGGACCAACGCCTGGTCATTGAGCATGAGTGAGTGATCATTGAGCAAGGATGGAATGCCAACAGGCGCCACACCTCCCTGATGTCCCAGCTGTTGCTGAAGACACCTGTCTATTGTGGTGAGCACCAGCCTTGAGAGAGCGGGCAGACACATGTCAAAGGGGGGCATCAACACTGCTACCCCCAGCTCCAGTGTGTCACACGCTGTTTGAGGACTCCACCCTGCATTTCAACACCATGTTACTCACTATGACTAACATGTGCCTCACACGCATCACACTTACAGACAGCAGTGTAGTCAAGAGCAACTGCAGCCAGAGAGGGTTCAAGCAGCTTGCTGTGTGCTGAATGACTCAAAGAGAGCAGAATGAAGCAAAGCAGCCTGCCTTGTACAGCACTGCATACTCATCAACAGCACAGTATTGGTATAGAGCAAGGGAATTACAGCAGCAGTGTATGAGCAGCAATGTATTCCAGCCAGCACATGGTAGGGACAGACCTCCAGAATCAGTGCTGAGCAGGAACTTGGCTACGGTCATCACTGCTGCTGACAATGAGCCCTCAACGAGGCACCAGCTTGCGTCAATGATGCCAAAGATCGCGTCTATTGCCATTACGGAGATCTTAGCAGACACCGATAGTGCTAAGAGGTGCACAGCATCAAAGGAAGCTAGGCTGTCCTGCTGAGTGATGCTAGCTGTGACCAACGGCGCCGCTCCTGTGCAGGCAACACATGCGTTCATATTTGAACTTACATCAAAACTTCTGCTGCAATGTACACTTCCATTCTGACCAGGCAAGCCGTGCAACCAGTCATGGCGGCAGGACAAGCAAAGAAGCCATGAAAGCTAAGCCGTGAAACTTACCCATGTCCAGGCAGACACCTTGAAGAGCTGGAAACGTATACATGATGACCAACACGACAGTCATCAGCCCTTGTACAGCCAGTTGAGCACATCGATGCGCGGTAGAACAGCTTCCACTGGTGGCCATTTGCTGACTAAAGTCAAGCAAGGGCTGCAAAATGCCACAAACAGCATCTGCAGCATCCGCTGTCATTATGGGAGTCAGGCGGCGAACAACAGCAGCAAGGACGACTGCTGAGAGCTTGCATGGCCGTTTGCTGGTGCGGTAGACTACTGCAGCGACGATGTCCCCGTACACCCCTTATGAAGCACTGCTTCACCGGTGTCATAGGGTGGCAGTGATGTCAGCAAGTCCTTGTACTGAGCCTCAGCCTTATCTGGCTTCAATACTGAGTGCGCCAACAGCCTATCCAGTGCCGCATCTGACAGGGGAGGTTGCGACATACATATCCTCTCGATGCCCGCAACAAACATACTTCCGATCGAGTCCAAGCTGTCGTGTCCTTCGACAAAGTTCCTAGCTTCATTTTCAAACACAGAGCTTCTCTGATTAGCTTTCAGAGTGCTTTGTGACATCTTGTCACCAGTCCCGCTTCGAGAACGGCTCCAGATTGTTCACGGGACAAGTCGCTTGGGAGTACTAGCAGGCTACCTCACGCTTGTAGCGACTCTTTACTGCAGCAGCAAACGTAGACACATCAGCGTTGTCAGGTGCTCCAGTGTTTCAATGTATTGCAACTTCATCAACATGCGCGCTTTTCATTGGGAACTGTTTGCAGCAGGAATATACCTGCTTCAGCAGCTGGTTGTGAGAGTTAAGTGTATGTCAGCAAAGACACAGCAGACTCAGAGTGTACGAGACGCCATGTACCTACGCGGCGACCAGCGCAGATGCAGAAGAAGTGCCATGCCTGCTAGCTGATCTACATCTCCCGGCTGACTTGGAATTGTAGCCGTGCGGATGCCAGTTGCAACCTGTTGTAGCACGTTGACTACGGCAGCTCATGTGTCTTATAACTAATTAGGCCTGAATAGGACTCAGCATTTTCAATCATTCGTGTAATGGCCTGTGAATTAGTACAGTGGAAGATGACACCGAAGTGACACTCTAACGCAATGCCGAAGACAGACGGGCTGTGAAGAGCCACGCAATAAAGCAAATATGAGATGCAGAGGGCGATAGATTAGTTAAAGCCTGCAGCCCAATCTGCAAGAGAGAGTTTTACATCTTCAGCCAACCAACTAGGTTGTACAGATGTGCCAGGGTTGTCAGTAACCTGGTCAGATCATCAGTACTAAGAGTTTATCATGTCTAAACAGTCTGAAATGAATTTGTAGACAAGCATGCGCTCCTTCTGGGCAAAGAAGGCTCTCATTGAAGAGGTTCGGGAACTGAAAAGAGTGTGATACTTGTCTCTGAGTGGCTGGAAATTTGGACACTCAAAGACAAGATGATATTCATCCCCAACACTAGCTAGGGGACAGTGTGGGCAAAATCTAGATGATCTAGGACTAGGTGGTCTATGATGTCTGCCTGTCTCAATTGGTAGTGAAAGACAGCTGAGTCTGAAACGCAGAAAATGCTTCATGCGCTTGCCAGAAACAGGTAAAAGAAAATATGGGTTGGAAATGTTGAAAGGGCGAAACCTATTATGCCATGTACACAGTTTGGCATTCCTGGTGGGCGCTGTGCGTGGGCTGGATGACAAGTTGCTCCATGAAAGAGAGGCTTGGTGTTCAAGTCCAGCTATGACTGTGTTGGTATCTATGACAGGAATACTTTGGACTTGGGTAGGTAAATCGTAGCCAACACTGGAACGGCAATGAGAGACTGACCAAGAAGAATTGTGAACACTATGAAGTGGCGCATCCTGTAGATTATCAATGAGAACAAGTCTATGCAGACAAGAAGCTGGGGCTGAAGCTAAGGCATTCCAAAATGCGATGGTTTGTTGCCACCAAAAGTGCTTCAGACTGTGCATGTTCAACTCTGCCAGAATAACAGCATGGGAAGTGGTGGAAGGTACTCCATATAAACGCTCGAGATACAGCATATGTTTTTGTTCTAACTGTTTGCGAATGTTGTTGGCAGCGGAATCTGTGGGAGTACGCATACCCCAAACAGGGCCACCATAGTGAAAAGCAGGGCAAAGAATGGATTGAAACAAACGAAACTTCAAACAGACAGTGTCACTACATGGCAACTGTGCATGCTTTTGCTGCACAATTGCCCAAGACGCTGCTGCTTTGTTAAGCTTTGGTGTAATGAGGTGAGAAATATGACCAGACTGATGAAAGGGCAGGCCCAAGTATTTGAAACTTTCCACTTGCTCCAAAGGCTGGTTTTGGCATGTGAAAGTGGCTTGAGTGCAAGCACACAGAGAATGAGTACAGTAGCGTATTTGTGCACGTGATCCGCGTTCACCCGCACGAGCAACCATGCCACGAGTTAGTTTAGTTGAGAGCGTGGACCCTGCGGAGTTTAGCGAAAAAGAGAAAAGCAGGAAGAAGAAGAAGAAGAAGAAGATTACACGCTTCAGCCAGCCCAACAAGAACGGGCATGTGGTATCTCGAGAAGCCTTGCTCCTATTGTTTTCTGTGTTGTCCTTCTGCACGCTCCTGAGGTCCTGCAGCAATCAGTGATCGCACAGTGACGGATTTGCCACTCTCCAGTCGTAAGTGTGCAGCCGCTCACCGCTATCACGCCTTGCGCAACAGGCGACTTTGAGCAGTGGAACGGTATACTGTTACGGCAGCAATCAGCCTTTGATTTCGGCGCTCTAGCCTGCTGTATGTGGAGCAGACAATTCTTGCAGAGCGCCTGAAAGATTGCTGCCCAGTCTAGCAGGTTGGGTGGTGCTGCAAAGCCACACCACGCGACAGCAGTGCTGTGTCTTTAGTGGTTGTTGCTCAAAGTCAGTTTCACTTTTCAGGTATATGCAGTAGACCGTCTGCGTTGCCTCAGACAGGGTTTCAAGTCAAGGGCATCACAGGCCACAGACAGAAAAGCTGCAGCAGCAAGAGGTATAGCTTGTGAGGCATTGGGCAGCAGGTCAGAAGCTGAAACCCTTTCAATTTCGTTTGACTTACAGGGTAATCCCTGCAACCGTTACGTACTGCGGCAGCTCATATAGCAGTTGCCTTATACACTGCTTGCCTTGCTGTGCTGCGTGCACATTCCAGGTTGTTTCAAGATCTATGATTGCTTGCGTTCTGGCTGTTGTTGGCTCTGACAGCCTGCAAGACACCTTGTTGTGCATAGTCACATGCTGAAGGGGCCTGCTGGGGTGCAGGTGGCCTAGTGGCATCTGACAAGAGCAGCATTGGTGCGGTACAGCCATAGTCAGGCTTCTGGAAGAAATGCATCATTGCAAGAAGTGCATTGTTAGATTTGTGCCGACGCTGGTTGTGCATGCGTTTGCATTCTATTCTGGCATCTTGTGCTCTGCAAAACTACCTTGCAAAGCTGTCACCCTGTTACAATACGTGTTGCAAGTTTGCTCCACCCACAAACGTGAGCTCTGTCTTGCTGCTCAAGGGCTGCTGTGTCTTATTCTATGCCATTCAGCAGACACTTCCCATGCAGCATGCTGCAACTTATTGTCAGGTTACTGTGCCATTCTTGTAGGCATGGCGACAGCGTTGCAACCTGTGACTTTGAAGCGTGGCGATGAGCAATTGCTCAAGTTCCGTGCTGGCACCAAGGTTGACATCATTGTTCATGGGCTGGCGACAGTCTGCCCAGGTGGCAGAATTGAGGATTCAGAAGGGTTTGTTGTGACTCTGGGCTATGTGGAAAATCTTACAGAGAAAGAATACACAGTCATCGACCCCACACCAGCAGGTGCCCCTTGTCCCTGCAAATTACATTTTCACACTGTTTCTGGAGCTGTGGCAGATGTTAGCCCTCCAGATACACCCACTCAGCTGCATCTAGCCTTTGTTAAGTCAAGCTTGCAATGGCATGACTCTACCTCTGAAGCAGTTGCACGCCACAAACTAGACGTCAGGGTCTAGGGTCTGTGTTATTCTTGTACTCTGCATGCCTTCCTGTATTTCCAGTTTGACCCAGGTAACACTCCAACTTCTTCTGCAGACAGTGATACATACTTGAGCTTGTTTTGCCAATGCAGAAATGGCCTTGCCGCTTATTGTGCTCTTTAAACCCTTTTGGCCTGCTCTGTGGCTAGAGCACTTGCTGTGCATTTCTTGTTTCACCCTGCATCCTGCAGAGCCTTGAGAAGTGGTACATGCAAGTTTGTAGACCCCCTGCTCAACCCTGGTTTTTTGGGGCATAAGCATTTGGTAAATTCATGATTGCTGCATTATCAGGTCACTCATTCTTGTTGTCAGGGCAAGAAGACTTTCTTTTTGTCAAGGTTGTCCCTTGCTGCGTGGCCCGACTGCTGTCGCTCGTAGTCTTGCAACATGAGTAAATGTGATCACAACATGGTTTTCCTGTGCAGTGCATATTTGTGAGGTAGCTGATGTCATTCGAATATATCCGACGCACACCCACAATCAGCTGTACTTTGAAATGATACTGCAGGCACTGGGCCAGCATCGCCACCAATAGATTCTTCATCAACAATTGCTGAACAGCTCTTTGCACCATTTTCAGAAGACCTTTTCAGCGCTGAGCTGGACATTCACGCGCTACAGAAGATGTTGACTCAGCCGCTTACAACGCAGGTCTCTGTGGCTAGCAACATCTTTACACAATACTGTTCGCTAATGCCAACATTGTATCGCTCCAGCACTGCTGAAAATGCCAGGGGGTTGATCTCTCGGTTCGAATCTGCTTTGGCACAGTCATGGCCAACAGGCTCTGGATCTGAGCTCAACTATACAGGGTTTTGGGACTCCCTGGGTTTCAAGCTCCCTGAGTTTGCTCAGCAGTATATTGATTGTGGCGTCTCTTGTAGCAGGTAAATTGCACCCTGGCTGAATTGAGAGCGGATATTACAAGCTGGCAAGGCAAGCTGTTGTCTTTCTGGCATGGATTTGCCTGTATGTGCATCAGGCATGTTCATTTTCTTCAGAGGCGTTGAGGATGAAAGTATCACTTCGCCAAAGGGCAAGCGAGATTACATCTGTCTCGTGGACAACATGCTGATCATTGCTGGTGAAGACAAGACCAGTAAAACCCAAATGGCTGAGGCTGACAATGACCTCGTCAAGAAGCATGTTGGCTCCAACAGAGCTATGTATGGAAGGCTCCAGTATATCATTCTGATTGGAACTGCGGGGCCAGACTTGAAGTTCAATGCAATGAGCGTTATCCCTGGTAGTGCCTTACAGGAGCTGTTTCCTGCGATGGAGGTGAGATGCTCACGCATTTGCCTGTGCTCAAGACCTGTCGATCCAGAATGGCAGTGGAGTCACGTACACTATGTTCTTGCTCCATGTGTAATGCCTCCTCTTATCAGCACCAATGCACTGCAGGTGACCAGCCAAATCAATAGACAGAAAGCCTTGTTGATGTTCATCAA
>JAABUK010008878.1_pt1 | contig 13947 bp, 4 predicted proteins | sample 5559141 | NCBI WGS metagenome assembly JAABUK01 (sample SAMN10711869, study PRJNA513367) | rock metagenome | isolation source: Antarctica rocks | place: Antarctica: Victoria Land, Pudding Butte nord | collected 2016-01-03
AAAGAAGCTTTTATAGAAGATTTAAAGTTAAACTTTAAATTAAATTTAAAGATAATAGAAAATAATTTAAGTATTATATAAATAGAGTGCTTAAAAATAGAAAAGAGAGATAAGAGAATTAAGACTTACTCTTAAATAAAAGAGTAATAAGAAAGAAAGAATAGAAAAGTTATATATAATTAAATAAAAAAGAAAAAGAAAAGAAAAAAGATATAAAAATTATTAAGTTTCTTTATATTTTTATTAATAAGAGAATTTATTAATAAGCTGAACTACTAATCTTAGTACTTATCTAAAAACTAAGATTATAAGTATTAATAAGCTTATATTATTAAGATTAGAAGAGAGAACTCTTTTAAGCACTCTTTTAATTATTATTAATATATCTTTTTCTTATATTATACTTATATCTATTTTAGAAATAGCGGAAGCTTTCTATTTCTGCGAAAAGAATATAATTTAATTTCTAAATATTATAAAGAATTTATATAAAGAGTATTATATTATTTTAAGTATTATATAATATAAGAAATTATTAAGATATTATAAGTCGCAGATAAATAAATATATAAAGATTATAAAAGACTTTAAAAGAAAAGATTAAAAGCTATTAAAGAAGTTATTAATAAGAGAGTATAAAAGAGAAGATATAAATTAATAAATATAAATATAAGCATTTCTAAAAGTTTATAAGAATTGGAAGAGAGATAAGAAGTGCGATTTAAAGAGTTTATATAGATATTTTATATATATTCCTACTACTTTAATTAAGAAGAAAGAGCTGAATAAGTTCTTATAAATAATATACTTTTTAAAAGCTTTATTAGAGAAGATACACTCTTAAATACTTAGAATTATTAAAATAAATCTAAAGAGATTAGAGATAATAAGATATAAAGTAGTACTTAAGATTACTTAAGAAATAATATTAAATACAGAAATTAAAGCTATTTCTAAGAATTTAATTAAGTGATAAGTAAGTTTATAGAATTTAATTAAGAAGATAAAAGCTAATTAAGAGAATATAAGTAAGTATAATCTTAAAATAGAGTTAATAAATATAGAGAGTAAGTCTAAGATAGAGTTTAAAAAGTTAATAAAGAGAATTTAAGTTATAATATTAAATATTAATATAATGATTAAGAATATATAGTCAGAAACATCTTTATTAATTATTAAAGTATAGTAATCACAAATATAAATAGATTAGAATTCTATAAGAAAAGATAACGCGTATTTATCTAAAGTAGATTTTAATATAGAGATTAATATAGAAGAAGTAATTTATTTCTACTATAATACTTCTAATCATATTAAATTTAGTTATACTCTTTTAAGTAATTAAATCTTTAATAATTAAATATATATTAATAAAAGAGAATATATTATCTTAGAAATCTTTTAAGAGAGTACTCTGAAGATATATAAATCGCAAGAAATTTTTATAATTTAAGTAGTATTAAAAGCGTTATTAATTTAATCTTTAGCTTTCAAGATTTAATATTTGATAATTAATAATGGAAATTCTAATTTTAAGAAAGAGATTTATAATATAAAAGAGAATGAGTCGAAAACTTTTATAAAGATCTTTATAATATAATAAGTTAAATAATTAATATAGATATAATTAATTGAAAACTCATTTATTAAATGAATTTAAGATAAAAGAGTAAAGATAATAAAGTAGTAGACTAGAAAAGAGAAGAGCTATCTTATAATAAAGATCTTAAGAGATAAGAATTATAAGAGAGTTATAAAGTTTAATAAATAGAAATAGAATATAACTATAATTAATTCTACTAAATTAATATAATATTTAAATTTAATATAAGATATAATTTAAGATAAAGAAATGTTTTTAAAAGATATTACTTCTTCTACTATAAAGATCTTTAAAATGTTAAAGATTTTACTTAATAAACTTTTTAAGAATATAGTAAATCTAATAAGTCTAATAAAGAGAATTATAAATATTAGCGTGAAGATTAAGTTAAAGAAGCTTTTAATTAATTTAAAGAATTTATAATATATCTAATTTAGAAGAATTTCTAATTCTTATTTTTAATTATTAATAATAACTGTTTAAATAGAGATCTTAAAATCGTAAGCTCTTAATTATATAATATAGCTAATTAATTATTTAAAGAAAGTTCTATTTATTACTATTAGTTCTCGGATTTAAGCTAAAATTAAGAGAAAGAAAATAAATTACTTATTAAATAATAAAATAGAAGTTATAATAATATTCTTAAAGTTAGTAGTGTGAGAATGTTAAAGATGCGCCTTAATATAACTAATAATAAAGAAAGTTAGAAGAGTAGATTTTGCCGTATTATATATATAATAAAATAGTTAGATTAACAGCTGCACTAAGTGAATATTAAAATATATCTATATAAAAATAGAGGTAAAAGAGTGTGAAATTTAATTATTTATCTATCATATCTATCTACTTCTGAGTATAAGTCATGTATATATATTTCTGTGTAAAGAGATATTATATTTAACTTATTATTTCGATTCTTTATTCTACTATCTCTACTCTAATCTCTTTCCGCTTAAAGAAGATAATCTTCTATTTTATAATAATCTGATTTAGCTTAGAAATACTTATTCTCTAAGTATTTATAAGAGAAGAAAGAAAGTCTTATACTTTTTATAAAAGAGATTAGCTGTGATAACTACTTATAAATATTAAAAGAGAAGAAGTAAACTTATAAAAAGGGTAGTATAATAGAAAAGAGTTAGTTCTTAAAACTATTTAATTTAAAGAGTGGAGAAATAAGAAAAGTAGAATATAAGTCTATAAGCTTAAAAGCAACTTATAAATAATAAACGCCTCTATCATTAATATTAGTTTTATATAATATCTCTTCTATTTTCTCTCTTTAGCTTTCTTTATAAACTAACTCTCTTAATCTCTTTCTTAACTTTCTTAATTATCTCTATTATCTCTTTCATCTCTTATAAATCGCTCTTCTTAATTTCTAATTTAACTTTCTTAATTATTATTTTCGCCCCTTTTATCTTATATATTTTCTTCTTAATTAAGTTATATATCTTCCCGAACAGCTTATATATTATCTTAAATAGCTTACACATCTCTTCTTTTATAATCAGCTTATATATTTTCTTAAACAATTTATTTAGTTTCTTAATTTTAATCTAATTCTTCTTATTCTTAAATAGTTTATATATTCTCTTTTTTATAATTAGCTTACTCTTATCTTCCGCCTCTATTAAGCTATATATTCTTAAATAAGACTTATATTCTCTACTAATTTACTTCTATTATAGCTCTTATAAGTAATAATTACTCTTACTTAGATGAAGATCTATATATCTTTAGCGTAATATTATCTTATAAATAATTTCCGGGACTTCTTAATAAAAAGATTATAGAACTTTAAAATAGAGATTTAAGTATTAAAAATTCTTAAGATATTTACTATTCTCTTTCTAATCTTATAAGTATTAAAAGTCTTAGAGATTCTACTATAATATTTAATATAAAATGATCTCTTTAATTTTATATAGCTGCTCGCATCTTTTATATAGTTTAAGCGTGTGATATGTTTTAAAGTATATATATCTAGTAATATCTTCTCTCTATATTATTTCACTTCCCGCTTCTATTATTATTTCTTAGTGATCTTAAGTTTTTAATTATATAGATATTACAGTCTCTTATATTAGTTTACTGCGCATTAGTCTTATTAATAACGATCTAATTATCAGATCTAAATAATCATCTATAATACCGCAGAAAGTTTAGAATCTAATTTAATAATAGATCGCGATATATTATATCTACTTTTAAATTAAGAATATAAATCCTGCGTTCTTCTACTTAAATATAAATTAGTAATTAATAATTCTTCTAATATATAAAAATAATTATATTACGAGATTAATCTATTAAAATATCTAATATTATATTAATTATCTGATTATTTTTAATTTATCTTACTCAGATATTCGGATTAATAATATACTTAACTTTCTTATTTAATTCTATTATTATTACTACTTAAATCACTTCTCTTATAAGTTATTTAATATATTCTTTATTTATAAGAAAAGACTTTATATTAAAGATATTAATGTTTATATTTCTATTAGATTTAGAGTTAGATCTTATTTAAAAGTTTATAACTCTTCTCTTCTCTCTTTACTTTTATATTTATTATCTTATTATCTTTATATAAATATTAGAGACTTATATACTAATTAATATAAGACTCTCTATATTAAAGATAGCTTGCGTATAAGTAAGTAAGAGATTTATTATATCTAAATATAATATAGCAGTTTCTAAAGTATTAAGATTATTAATTAAATTATTAATATTTATTTTTTAAAAGTTTTATATAATCTTAGATTTTAAGTTAAGAACTTAATAATATTATATAATTTATATCTTCTTTTCTATAAAGTTATAAATTATATTTTATAACTTTATAAATCTTAATATCAGATTTTTAGAAAGTTAAGATATGCGCGTATTAGAAATAGATATTATTTCTTATTTCTTTAGAGTTTTAAAGCTGAGATTAATTCTATTAAATATTTATTATATCTTTTTAAAGCTAAGATTCTTATTAATTAATATTATCTTTAACTTTAAAGTTATCTTTATCTTCTTTATATTAATCTTCTTATTATTACTCTTCTTTAATATTATAAATCCTCTCTTCTCATTCTTATATTAATAATAATTCTTGTTTATTGTCTAATGCAGCTCGATATCGAATCTATATAAATAGTCTTGAGAAGGATTTTAGTTCTAATCATTCACTAGATAAGATCATACGTGTTAAGCTGAAAATTTTATCATCTATAACTTAAAATAGACTAAATGACTCGTCCAGCCCTTTTATTATTAATAGACACCCGCCGCTTTTTATATTTACTCTTGACTGTTAAGCTAGAATATAATAATTTGCGTTCTTCGGAAATAATACATTAATCTCCGTATGATTCATCTCTAGTTTCAGAATTAGAGACTTTTAAGTAGAGTGGAGATTAAGACAGGATTCAAATCTGCGCACATTCTGTAAAAAATCTGTTATCCCGCATAGAAAAACAGAATATACAGTCATGCTGCGATGCTATTACTACATCACAGCCCCAACCTCACTCTTATATTAAGTATTATTAAAGACTATTATTATCTCTACTTTTATTAAAATAGATCTTAAATAATTATATTATAGATAATTATATTCTTCTTAAAGTAGGCGCTGAAAGATTAGAAAAGACTTATAATTCTAAATAATATTATAATTATTTATTTAAAGCTCTTTTATTATTAGAGATATTAGATTCTATAATATAATAAAGATTAGATTTCCTCTCTATTTTATAAACTCTTAAATATTAGCTGATATAATTTAGATTTAATAATTATTATAGATTCTCTTTTCTAAAAGTTACTATATTATTTAATAAAACTCTTAATATAGAATACTCAGAATTAAATAGTTCTGAAGTCTAACTTTATTAATTTATTAAGTATTAATTATTTATATTAATATAGCTTATTAATCACATGCTCAAAAAATATTAGATGTAGATATCTCTTCTTAATAAGATTCTTGCGGGTATTTAAGAGTCTATCTTAAAACTTAATAATTCTAGTAATTACTTTTCTAATTCTTTAAAAGACTTATATATAATCAGTATTCTTCTTATTAAAGATTATAAAATATTCTTTCTTATTAATATCTAGAAAGTTAATAAATCTTATCGCATAATTACTAATCTTTTTAAAGATTTTAGTAAGAATTTGATTTAGCTAACTTATTAATAAAATCTATTCTTCCGCTAACTTTATATAAATATAATTTAGAATATTAAAAAAGATTATAAACTCTATACTGAATATTTATTATATAGCTTATCTCATTATTAATATTAAGAGAATCTTATTAACTATTATCTCTATAATAATAGTCATAAACTCTACTAACTTTCTCGCTTCTCTCTTTAATATATTGCATGAAAACGTGCTCATTATTATAAGTAGTAAATAAGATCTTATTATAAAAGAGAAAGAATCTAAGAAGTTAAAGAATTATTTAAGTAAGAGTTAATTAATATTTTAATTAAGAAGTTAACTGATTAATTATTAAATTAATAGTTAAGTAATAAATAATATACTAAATTAATAAATAAAGTAGATTAAGATTAATATCTTATATAAAGAAGATAATAAAATAGTTATAGAAGAGATAAAGAATATAAATAAAGAGATATCTCTTTATTATTATCTGTTCTCAGCTATTAATAACAGTCTATTTCTCTATTTAATTTATTTATTTAATCTGTTTATTAACCCCACTTTTTTACGTCTAATCTCACTATTATCAGTATTCTTTATTACTCTCTTTACTTCTCATTCTTTTCTATCTTTTTCTCTTTAAAATTATTAATAATCTCTCTAAATAATTATCTATATATCTAAAACGTGTATTTTAAATGAGAGCTTTTTAAGATAAAAACTAACTAAGTTCTAATAGAAAACACTTTTTATTTATCTAAGCATATTTTATTATATTATATATATAATAAAATAGTTAGATTATATTATTTTTCTCTAAATTTTCTTTCATCTTCTATTACTCTCTCTTATATATTTCTCTTAATCTCTCTCTTTCTTTTATTATCTTTTTAACTTTAATTAAACTTATCTCTATTATAAAAATACTAAAAATGTTTATCTCTACTAACTAAACTTACTAGAAAATTATAACTTTTATTACTAAATATTTATAATCTTAAAAGAATCTTTATAATAATCTCGCCTCTCTTTATATTATCTAAGTTATATTTATCGCGACTTATCTCTTTTTCTTTATTCTCTTCTTTAGCTCTTATTAAGATATCTTCTAATTAATTCTCTACTTATCTTTATTAAGTCTCTTAACTTATTTCATCTTAATTATCTTCTCTAATTTATTTCTCTTTCTTCTTCTCTCTTAATATTTTAATAAACTCTAACTTCTCTTCTCTTATAAAATATCTTTTCATCTAATTATCTATAATTAAACTTCTAAACTTAGTCTTATTAAGTTTCTTAAGTTTAAAACTCTTTTTTATTTAATTTATACTCTTTATTCAAAAAGACTTATATTAATATACTAAAAACTTATTTTCTCTTATTATATCTATAATCTTATCTAATTTATATAATAGAACTAAGATTCCCGCTTTAATTAGCTTTATTATTATCTTCTTTCTAATATTAAATATCTTTTTATTCTTCTCTCTCTTATATTATTATCTTAATCATACTTTCTATAAATCTATATCACATCTTTTAAATTATAACTCTTTTAATATTAATAGCTCTTCTCTTATCTTCATATCTTTTTATATAAGAAATAATTATAAAGAAATCTCTTCTTTAATAAGAAGTATTAGATTATATTTATATATTAGGCGATAAGATATAACTTTTATAAATAACTAAATTATTATTTAATTAGTTTAAAGAATAGTTAATAAATTTTATATTTAATTACCGCATTTCTTAATTCTCAGCTTTAATAATATATCTTTAATAAGTTAATAGCCCCTCTTAATTCTTCTATTAGTCTATAAATAATATAATAATATAAGAATGTGCTTTAACTTATATTTCTCAGCTAACTTCTTTATCACTTCTTAAAATTTAGTTCTCTCATTAGAAAGAAATCTTTTAAAATATTTAAATTAATAAATAATACTGCGCTAGAGAAATTATATAATAGATTTAATAGATTTTATAATAAGAACTTCTCTTTCTACTCATTCTAAAAGATTATATTAAGTTAAAACTAAGTACTTATAGCCTCTCACTTCTAATATTATTATTAAATTAATTTCTATCTTCTATTATAGTAAGCTAACTTAAATAGAATATAAAATCTTATTCTCTTTATTTAGAGCTTAAAACTAATAAATTATATATAAATAATAGTAAATAGTAACTTTCTTAGTTAAACCCTCTCACTAATATCTATCTATTATCTTTTAATAAATCTTTTCTCTCTCTTAATATCCGTAATCTTTATATAGAGCTCTAAGAATCTTTACTCTTATATTCTTATTATCTATCACTCTTTAAAATAGTATATTCTTATTAACTCTTCTAAATAAATAATTCTTATAAATTATAAATCTTAATGCGTTTCTCTTAAATATTATAAACTCTTTTCTTAATAGCTTATCTAATCTTTAAAGTATTATTAGTTATCTTATAATATTAATTAACTTCTCTAAATATTTTAATTATATAAATTCATTCTTATTTCATTTCTTCTTCTCTTTCTTCTCCATCTTATTATATCTTAATATATCTAAATCTTTCTTATCTTCTTTAGCTTCATCTCTCTTATATATTTCCTTATTACTTACTTATATACTAACTAAATATAGTAGAGTAGTATAAGATTGAGTAAGTATAAGATAAGATGATATTATTCGTATTATATTCAGCTCTTTATTAATAAACGCGTTAATATTTTCTTTCTTTATCTTCTTCTCCGACGATAATCTCTATAATAGTCTATCTATAATTATATACTTCTTTTCTAAAATATATTAAATATTAAAATTGAATAGACTGATTTATATTATTTATTATATTATTAAGACTTCTGAAAGATTTATAAAAGATTTATTTAGCTGCGCTACTAATATTTTCATATTTATTTTAATTATAAATCTCACTTTATATAGATAATTCTAAAACTTCTTTAAGATTTTTAATAACTCTTTATACTCTTTCTTTTCTATATTATACTTTCTCTTATTATCACTTCACACTCTACTCTTATATCTTAAAGAATATCTTCTTTTCTCTTTATCTTCTTATAATAAATATTCTCTCTATTTAATTAGACTTATATTACTTTCACATAATATCTTCTCTACTTCCTCTAAATAATCAATTAGTATTAATACTAATATAATTATTAATATTATCTTTAACATATTTATTACTTCTTACTACTCTACTTCTTAATTAAATAACTCTTTCTTTTAAAATAACTTAAAAATAGATAATATAATTTAAGAGAAATCCCGAATCTAAACTTAATAGTAAATATAAATACTGATAAACACGCGTGTCTTTATAATATTCTAATATTCTAGTTATTTTAAAATAATTAGAATTTTCTTTTAATTAAAATATCTTCTATTTATATTATAGATAAAGCTTATAATTCTAAGTTCAATTATATAGAACTTACTCTTTATTTCAATAATTATTACTTCTACTCTCTTTAAATCCGCGAGCACAGTATTAATAGTTCTGTAGATGTTTTAATGTAAATCATTAAATCTTAGAAAGCTTAAATATCTTCTTATTATTATATTAAGTTCGCGGTTCTTTAATACTAATATTATTAAGAAAGAGTTTAATATAAGTTAGAATTAAATCTTTAAGAATCTAATTAATAACTTAAATAAACTAAGCTACTAAATTAATTATATTTTAAAGTAGAGTAGTTTAATAAAGAAGTTTATAAGTTATTATAATAACTATTATATTTCTACTTTTCTTTATTAATCTAATCTGATTATAGTCTGAGAGAAAATTTATATAGTTATCTACTATTATTTTAGTAAACTCTTTTAAGAAGTTATTTATTAAAGATGATAAGTTAATATTCTTAATAATAATCTTATTAATATATACTACTAAATTAATCAATTAATACTTAATATTATTCTTTTTTATTAGAAATTATAAATTTCTATATAACTTATTATAATGCTTTAGAATTCTCGTCTTTATTTTATTTATAATCATCTTCACTACTATTAGCTATAATATCTTAGTAATTAGAAAGTTAATAATCTATTAAAGAACATGATTTATTATAATAATCTTCTATAAAGAAGTAACTTTTAAATAAACTCTTTCTATCTTTAAAAACTCTTATAAAAGAGCTATCTTTTAATTTAATAATATCTATATAAGAAGCTTATACTTCTGCGATATTAGCTCTAATCTATATTATATATTCTATATTTACTTTAGTATAAGTCTTAAGCTAATTAAGACTTATATAAATCAAGAAATGAATTATTTATTTAAAAATAAGATAGATCTCTTCTTAAGTATTTCTGTCTTCTTTTTTAAAATCTTCTTCTTTTATAATATCTTTTCTCTAAATCTCTTTCTATCAGACTTCTATATATTTTATAATAATACTTTCTTTCTCTTTCACTTATATAATATATTCATATAAATAGAATAATATAAATTCATAAAAGCTAAATTAAAATAATAAGAAAAATAAGATACAGACTTTAAAACGTCAGTCTAATTATATTATAGTCGAAAATAAAAAGTAGAGAGAAAATAATAACTAAATAAATTATTTCATTATACCGCATATATAATAAAATAGTTGAATTAATTCTCCGCATTTTATATTATACTTTCTATCTTAACTTTTTTCTTCTTCTTCTTCTCTACTATCTCTATCTTAATCATCTATATAATAGTAGTAAAATACGTTCTTTTTATTAAGTTCTTCTATTATAATGCTTCTCTCTTAACTCAGAGTCGGCTTATTTATTTAAATACTTCTTCTCCTCTATATTTATAGATACTTAACATCTATAAATATTTTCTTATTACTAATTTACCGCAGTATCTATTTTAATAATCTAGAACACTATCTTTATAAGACTATCTAAAGACTTTATTAATTCTTAATATATCTTATTTATAAGATCTTTAATACTCAGCTTTATAACGCGGGAATATATTCTTCTTAGAATCATACTCTACTTCAGTCTCTTTATTATTTATACTAGAATCTCGTGTATTAATATTCTAATTTAAACTCTTACTATTTTAATAATATTAGTAAATCTTTAAAGATATTTATTAATCTCTAATATATTTAATAGTAAATTATTAAATATAAGAAGGCTTAGCTTATCTACTAGTTTTAAGAATATTATTATAACTTCCGCTTCATTATTTAGTAAGTAATTTATCTTCTTCTCTTTAATTTAAGCTTAAACTTAAGAACTAATAATAGTGAATAGAACTTTCTTTAAATAATTAGCTAGCTGTATTATATAGTTAAGAGCTTGCGATTCTAAGATCTTTACTTAAATAGCTATTACTGATAACTGAAAATAAGAATTAGAAATTCTTCTAAATTAGATATATTATAAATTCTTTGAATTAATTAGAAGCTTCTCTAACTTAATCTTCACGCTAATATTTATGATTCTCTTTATTAGACTTACCGAATCCGCTATATTCTTAAGAAGCTTATTAAGCGAAGTTTTTAATATCTTAAAGATCTTTATAATAGAAGAAATAATATCTTTTAAAGATATTTCTTTATCTTGAATTATATCTTACATTAAATCTAAATATCGCGCTAATTTAATAAAATTAATTGTAATTATATTCTATTTCTATTTATTAGATTTTATAACTCTCTTCTAATTCTCATCTCTTAAGATCTTTATTATAAAATAGCTCTTCTCTTTTCTAATCTATTACTTTATTATCTTTACTCTTTTATCTTAAATTTATTTAATAAATAGGTTTTTAACTAATCATATCTATATTAACTATTTAATTTATCATGTCGCAAAGATCTTTATAAGAGTTTCCAACTTATTCTCTCTTATATTATAAATCTCTTTCTTAGAATTAGAAACTCTATTATTAATTATCAGATATTAAACTTTAGAAGCTGAAGACTAAATTAATAGCGCTTTTAATATTATTTAAATTATAGAAATTTCTTATAATTTATATATCTTTAGAGTATTCTCTTAAAAGATTTCTAAGATAATATATTCTCTTTTATTAATATATATCTAATTACTAAAGATTTAATTTTTTAGAAGAGTATAATTAAATTTAATATAACTGAGAGTATTATAATAGAAATAAATTACTTCTTCTATATTAATCTTTATATTAAAATCTACTTTAGATAAATACGCGTTATCTTTTCTTATAGAATTCTAATCTATTTATATTTATGATTACTATACTCTAATAATTAATAAAGATGTTCCTGATTATATATTCTTAACTGCTATATTAATACTTAATATTATAGCTTAAATTCTCTCTATTAACTTCTTAAACTTCATCTCAGACTTACTCTTTATATTTATTAACTTTATTTTAAGATTATACTTACTTATATCTTCTTAATTAGCTTTTATCTTCTTAATTAAACTCTATAAACTTACTTATTATCTAATTAAATTCTTAAAAATAATTTTAATCTTTATATTTAATACTATTTCTTAAGTAATTTTAAGCATTACTTTATATCTTATTATTTCTAATCTCTTTAGATCTATCTTAATAGTTCTAAGTATTTAAGAGTGTATCTTTTTTAGTAAAGCTTTTAGAAAGTATATTATTTATAAGAACTTATTTAGCTCTCTCTTCTTAATTAAAATAATGGAAATATAGATGAAATATTTATATAAACTTTTTAGATTGTATTTCTTATCTCTCTTCTAATTCTTATAAGCTTCTAGAAATACTTATATCTATATTTATTAATTTATATCTTCTCTTTCATACTCTCTTATTAATAACTTCTTTAATAACTTCTAATCTCTTTTCTTAAAGTCTTTTATAATCTTTATATATCTATTTATTTATAACTTATAATATCTTAATAACTTCTTATATTATATAATACTTAAAATAATATGATACTCTTTATATAAATTCTCTATAATATTTAGAAATTAAGTTATATTCTTTCCGCGGAAGTGAAGAGCTTTCGCTATTCTTAGAATAGATATAGATATAATATAAGGAAAAGATATATTAATAATAATTAAAGAAGTGCTTAAAGAAGTTCAGTCTTCTAATCTTAATAATATAAGCTTATTAGTATTTATAATCTTAGTTTTTAAATGAGTACTAAGATTAGTAGTTTAGCTTATTATTAAATTCTCTTATTAATAGAAATGTAAGAAAACTTAATAATTTTTATATCTCTTTTCTTTTCTTTTTCTTTTTTATTTAATTATATATAGCTTTTCTATTCTTTCTTTCTTCTTACTTTTCTATTTAAGAGTAAATTGTTAGAAACTGCTAAGACTAGCTATAGTAAGATTCAGATATTAGAGGGTTGTGAATAAGAATCACTATTCTTATAAAAGAAGGATTAAAGATAAATTACAATTAATAATATAAGTTAATTACGAAAGAAGAATAAGACTATAAAACTATAGAATAAATAATTATTTATATAGTTATTACTGATAAGCCGTATATAGTGCTTCTAAGTACTTCTCTCGAGCACTCTTAAGTACTTGCTTTTAAGTACTCTTCTTAAGTACTCTCGAGCACTTCTCTTAGCGTTTATTTCTAATTATTCTGATTAGATGTAACTTTCTAGATTAGATTTCCGTAGTTTTAAGAGATGTTTATCTGCAGAATCTACTGCTTTAGCTATTTATCAGACTTCAGTTATTAAAGTTGAATCTGTTAGTAGCTGATTCATAACTATAATATTATGCTCTCTCGGATTAGCTTAATCTCTTAAATTACTTAAACTTATTTTTGTGATTTATATAATTTCTATTTTCTTCTTTCTTTATTATATCTCAGTATTATATTAGTAAATCTTTCTCTTATAAATAGTATTAAGTTTAGGCGGAAAAGATAACTTTATTAGAAGTGCTGATTATAGTTACGTGTTCTATTTATACCGGGCGGGATTATCTTTATATATTTTCTAAGAATATCTTGAAGTGTTCAGAATATATTTATTATAATATTTATTATAATAATAACTTCTTAAAGATCGACTTTTAAAGATTGTGATAAGAAGAGTTGCGTCTGAAGATTACGCGGAAGATAACTCTTCTACGTCTTTAATAGAATACTGTAAAGATAGCGAGCCTGAACTTTTGTATTAAGTCTCTTCGAGCGACTTAGAG
>JAABUK010008879.1_pt1 | contig 13946 bp, 14 predicted proteins | sample 5559141 | NCBI WGS metagenome assembly JAABUK01 (sample SAMN10711869, study PRJNA513367) | rock metagenome | isolation source: Antarctica rocks | place: Antarctica: Victoria Land, Pudding Butte nord | collected 2016-01-03
CTTCCGCCGACTCCTCATCCGATGGGACAAGCTCGCCGCCAACTACCTTGGCTTCGTTCAACTCGCCGCCTCGCTCATCATCTACCGCAAAATCAGACAAGCACGAACACTTTCTGGATAGGCTCTAAGTCGAGAATTTCCTCAGTGTGTACCCGGAGCTGGTTGAGGGCGCGCGGGCGCGGCTGCGAACGCTCTTCGACGTGCGTGACTACCCACCTGTAGAGACCGTACGCGCCGCGTTCGGCTTCTCTTGGCGCTACATCACGTTCCGTGTGCCGGAGACTCTGGTCGCAATAGACAGGGCCATGTTCGAGCGCGAGCGCGAGAAGGCAGCTCAGCATTGGGCGGAGGCAGCAGCGGCTATCCAAGCGCTCCTGCGCGCGAATATGGTCGAACTCGTGGCGCACATGGTCGAGAGGCTCACGCCAAACGCGGACGAAAAACAGAAGGTTTTCAAGGGCAGCACCGTCTCGAATCTGTCCGAGTTCCTACGCGATTTCGACGCTCGAAATATCGTGGACGACCAAGAACTCGCCGCCGTTGTGGCGCGGGCTCGCGAACTGCTGGACGGCGTAGACCCGAGCACCTTGCGTGATTCTGGAGAAGTCCGAGCTGCCGTGCATTCCGGTTTCGCCCGAATTCAGCGTCAATTGGACGTGATGGTGACCAACCGGCCCGCGCGACGCATTATTCTGGAGCGACCTGCTGTCAACGCGCCCAGCCACAGCGGGCAGCAGGTGGCGAGGGTGCCACAGAGCGTGCAACAAGAGCAACGGGTAGCTGCATAGCCATGCAAAACAAAACGGGCTGGGGAGCACGCCGTAACGGCGTGCTCCCCAGCCCGTTTTGCTAACTCTCTCCCACTTGGGCGCTGGGCTTTTCAAGCCGCTTCGTGCTCACTCTTGGGGGCCTTACCGTTCAAGCATTTCCAAACGAGTCAGTTCCTCGTCCAGCAGGCGCACGAAGTCCACGAAGGGCGTGCCGGTGGCTCGGCAGAATACGCGCAACTCAATCACGTCGACTTTACGGTCGCCCAGCTCAGAGCGCGAGACGAAAAGCTGGGTCTGGTTCATCCGCTCGGCCACATCCACCTGGCTCAGTTCCGCCGCCTTCCGTGCCGCGCGAAGTCGCAGCCGGAAAATTTCATATTCGCGCGTAAAAAGCGACTTGAACTTGGGGATGGAGCCTCACCACGCTTGAGGCTATAATCACTTTGCGGTTATTCACAAATTGATTAGAAACGGCGTCTGGCGAGCCGTCTCGCAGAAGCCGCCGCTGACTCAAAGCTCACACGCTGGGCAGTTCCGGGCAGCAGCCTCTGTGTGGTTTCGACATTGGTTTGGCTGGCGTTGTCGTTTTGGTGGACAGCTTCGTCAGCACTCTGAACAGCTCAGCACCCTGGACAACAATGGGGAAGTGCGTGTAGGGCTCCCATCAGAAGGAGAATTCGATGTCTTTGCAGTTTCGACGCTCGCAGAAAGTGGCTCCCGGAGTACGCGTGACGGTGGGCAGCAAGGCGGTCGGGGTAAGTGTAGGGCCACGCCACGCCCACATTGGCTACAACACGCGCACGGGGCCTTACTTGTCCTGGAGCATCCCCGGCACGGGGATTTCCTACCGGAGCAGCCTGCGCCCCTTGATTGATGGCATCTTGGAGGCCAGCCAGCAAAAAGCGGCTCAGCAGGCAGCGGCGCTTCCTGAGTTTCTACAGGGTGCCAATCCCTTCGCGCTAACCAAGGGGCCACCGCACCTGAGCCTGAGCAACATCAACGAGGGCGGACGCCGGGCCTGGGATGCCTTGCGTGCGAAGCAGTTCACCAGGGCCGTTCCTATTCTGGAGTACTTGCTCACGGCCACGCCCAGCAACCATAGGGTTGCGTTCTACCTGAGCTGGGCACTCCTGGGCGCTGACCCTGCGCGGGGGCGCTTCCTCATGTGCAAGTACTTGCAGCACGAGACCCTCTTCGCCCAGTACACCCACCTGTGGTTAGGTCAGCATCTTCTCGATTTGGGCGACACCATCAACGCCGACCGCGCTTTCGCCAGGGCGCACGATTTATTCACCGAACAAGACTGGCGGGACTGCTGTTACCTCCATCGAGCTCGCGCCGCTCTGAATGCGGGCAGTCCCAATATCGCACTTCAGCTGCTGTGCTTCATCCAGATTCCGCCTATTCCCTTGGACGGTGTCTTCGTTCACGTTCGATTTATGCGGGGCGAGTGCTGGCGGCAAATGGGGGAAATTGCAAACGCACGCAGCGAGTGGGAGGAGGTCGCTGCGTTTGACCCTCTCCTTCACGATGTCACGCAACTCCTGAAGAACCTTTGAATGCAATCGAACCCAAGCGCACGGGCGGCAAGTACTTGCCGCCCGTGTGCTTGGATGAACGCGCGCATGAACACGCGCAACGTGGCTCAAGAGCACGTAGCTCAAGCCTAAAGACCCGGAGCCAAAGCCCATGACAAACGACCACGCGCACGGACACCACGCGGGCGCTTCCCCGCCTACGACCTTAGCCCTGGCAGCCCAGCAGGGGGAGTTGGAGCGCGTCAGGGCCTTGCTCAATGATGGCGCGGACGTGAACAGCAGAGACGAGCGCGGTGAGAGCCCGCTGCACCACGCCTCTGCCAATGGGCATCACGAAGTCGCGGCCCTGCTGTTCGCTGCTGGAGCCAATCCCGATGCCAGGGACGGCAACCATTTCACGCCGCTCAACGCTGCTGCCAGTGAAGGCCATGCGGAAATAGTCGCCCTACTACTGGAACACGGAGCCGACATCGCCATCCCGGACTACGAGGGCCATTCGCCTTTGCACATGGCCGCCAGTGGTGGACACACCGAAATAGCTGCCCTGCTCCTATCCAGGGGCGCCGATGTCGAGGCGCAGGACGATTACGGATGGGAGCCACTGCACAGCGCCGCGTGCGAGGACAGCGTGCCTGTTTGCGAGTTGCTTCTCCAGCATGGAGCGTCTGTACACAGCGTGGACAACGACGCCAACACGCCTCTCCACCACGCCGCCCGGCGTGGTCAGCAAAAGGCTGTGCAGTGGCTTCTGGACAAAGGCGCGGAAGTCCATGCAGTGAATATGCTCGATGAAACGCCGCTGTCCGTGGCCGAGGAGAACGGGAGAGAGGAAGTTGCCGCTTTGCTGGTAGGCCGCTGATACGCGCTACAGGCAGGGACGAAGAGGCTTCCAAACGTGGAGCATCAGGATTTTTGAGGAGATACAGATGAGCCAAGAAAGAAACCCGGAACGACAGCCCGAGCACGCCGAAAGCGGCTCGGTGCGCTGGCTGTTCCCTGAAATCGAGGATGAGGCGCTGGAACGCGAGCACAACGACAGCATCATGGAGCGGTTTCGCCAGCGTATCCGTGACGAGGGTGGTGGGGACAGCAGTGACGACGAGGAAGCCACGCCAGCGGGGCTGGAAGAGCCACCGGCACCCCCGCCAGCCGCCCCAGCATGACACTGGCCGCAGGTGGCAGCAGAGTCATCTCGATTCAGGAACTCGCAAAGGCACAAGTTCTTGCAGGTGCTCTGTGTGAGCCTGCAAGTACTTGAAGACGATATGACGCCTCTGCCGCTGTCCAGTTGGGGTTGCCCAGATTCATCGTGACATAGACGCGATAGTGACGAACCGTCCAGCACGATGAGGTGGGCTGGATAGGGGGCTCACTGGTTCGGCCAGCCACACCGCTACAGGCATTTCGACGCTCCGGCAAAACACCCAGCACTTGGAGGAAATCGCCGCGTAGGATCAAACAGAAAAACGGCGGGTGGGGCCATAGCCCTGCCCGCCGTTCTGCCATTTTGGATTATGCCGGCTCCACTCCCTGCAGCTCTCGGTCGAGCCGTTGAACGAACTCGACCCAGGGCATTTCTAAGGCACCGCACCAGTCTCGCAACTCGATGATGTTGAGCTGCCGCTCGCCCGTCTCGCACTTGTTCACGTACGACGGCGGCTTGGCCAGGCGTCTGGCGACCTCACGCTGACTGAGACGACGGTCTTGTCGCGTCGCCCGCAAGACGCTCAAGAAGGTCCGGTACGCCGGGCTGTAGACAGATTTGGGAATGCCTTGCTCACCTGAAGTCGCATGATATAATCCGCCCCTGACCGTTCCCGAATCAGGAACACATAAGCGGCGTGGCTACACAGCCATGTCATGCAGGAGATGAGTCCCATGAATGATGGTCGCGACCCAGCTGTCGTGGACGCCCAGACTGCCAAGTCCATCGTCGGCAGCCACGACTTTGGCGAGATGCCCGTGCCCGAAGCGGAAGCCAAGCTCCAGGCGCTGTGCCCACCAGGTTGGTGGGCGTTTGTCCGCTCTTGGGGCGCAGAGCCGCTTGATGCCGTGGCCGTGGGCAGAGGCAAGCACTACCGGCTGTTCATCTACGCTTTCGCCTTGCACGAAGCTGCATCCACCGGCAACAGCGCGCGCCTGGAGTCCTTGCTGGCTCAAGGCGCGAAGGTGAACGAGCGCAACGAGTTCGGCGATACGGCGCTTTTCACAGCGGTCAAGCAGGGGCACGTCATAGCGGCTCGGCTGCTTCTGGACAAGGACGCTGACCCCACAATTCCCGGCTCGCAGGAATGGACGCCGCTACACGCGGCGGCCTACAGAGGCTTCATCAAACCTATCGAGATGCTCCTGGACGCAGGTGTCTCTGTGGATGCCCAGAACGACATGGGAGACACCCCATTGATCACCGCGCTCCGCATGGGACGCAAGGACGCGGTGAGGCTGCTGGTAGAAAGGGGCTCCAACATCAACCATCAGAACCGTGCTGGCGAGACACCACTATTCGGTGCCATCGGCTGTGGATACGCCGATTTAGTCGAGGAGCTGTTGGTGAGAGGAGCCGATGCCAACGCTCGGAACGCCGAAGGCGAAACACCCTTGACCTACGCTAAGGGCGTGGGCAGAGGCATCAGCAAGCTGATTCGTCAGCACGGTGGCAAGAAGTAGAGGAGACGAACCATGTACAACGCCCCAAGTCCACGCTCGAAACGACCGGGCCAGTGCCCGAAGTGCGATGAACTCAACCCGTTGACCGCGAGCACCTGCGCGCGTTGTCACAGCCCGCTGTCAAAGAGCCATGCGACGAGTCCAGCCCGTGCCCAAGCGCTGAAAATCGTTGGCGGCGTTATGGCTGTCCTTCTTCTGGCTCGGCAACAGAGCCAGACTCGCCAGGCCGCCCGAACCGAGCCACAGAATACGATGGTGGCACAGGCGCCGAGCGCATCTGTGACAGCCACAACGCGGGTCGTGGCACCCGCGCAAATGCCGCCACCCCAAGTGGCACAACCACAAGCCAGGCAACGCTACTACCCGGATCCGCGTGAGACGGGTAACGCCAGAGTCCCTCGAAGGCGCCGTCGTCAAGTCACACGCGACAGGGCTCCTGATGCTTCGCAAAGGCCAAGTGCCTCGATGGGCACGACGACCACACCGCAGCAACTTGTGGCTCAGCTTTCCGAGGAAGTGCGCTCAGCGACAAGCGGCGACGAACTTAACGCCACACAGATGAAGGCCGCAAACCTTCAGTCATGGTTTGCGAGCAAGGCTCAGGATGCAGCCAACACAGGACGAATGACGGAGTACGGAGCGATTCACTATCTGGAAGGAGCCATGTCTCACATCGTCGCAGCTGCCGACCAGAAGAGCCGGGCTATGAACAGTCCTGGCCTGGCGGAATCTTATATGGCAAGTGTGGACTTGCACTTGAACTTGGCCCAGCAGGCGGCCAATCCGGTCGAGGGCACCATCACCATTCCAAGCTGACACGAACGACCGTGAGGCACCTAACGGCACGCACAAGCTCTGCCTCCAGCTATCGCGAAACTCTCAGGCGGCAGCCCTACCCGCCGCCTTGGCCGGTATCACTCGAAGGCTCCAAGTCGTGCAGAACCGGCCTCGTCAAGTACTCAACTGCAAGTACTTGACGAGGCATTAGAACTACCAGGAGAGTCATGTCAGATTACGATGAGGTTGTGCGTTGGAGCGACCTGGGCAGACCCGAGCAGCCTGTTGCGATGGAAGTCGATTATCTTGGTGGCTACGTGCATATCGAGCAGGAGCACATCGACGCAGCGGCTCAGTTTGAGGGCAACCCTGACGTGTTGCTCTAGGACGAATCCGACGAAGACGATGTTGTCAAGACATGGAGCATCGTGCGCATCGCTCCACAGGGCCAGTTCCTACGTTAGCGGAGGCATTTCGCCGTACCCACTCTCGCCTTGATCCAACGTGCAGTCAGGTGGCGTTCAACACAGCGCTCCACGGTGCTGGCGCGTTCTTAGGCTAAAAACTGCTTGGTTTCGCTTGGTTTTTGCTTGGTTTTGCTTGGTTTTTAGCATCGCTCGATTGCTGATTTGGGATGCAGAGGGAGTCTTTGCCTGAGCAACAGGGCAGTCACGTAGGCAAAGACTCTGTAGTTCTGAGCACGGGCTTCTCAGCACGAAACCATCTTGTGCGTTTCAGCCGGTGCCTCTGCGGTCACGCTCGGCCTGCTCCGCGCGGAGCAGAAGGTGCTCCCGAACGATGGGGTCATCAACGCTGTGGGCGAAACGTCGGGCTTCATCCACATCGTATAAGTCCGCTGGGTAGCACTCACGGAAGGTGCTCGCCGTTTCGGGTACAGCCTCGGGCGGCGAATCTTCGCGCTCGGGCTGTATGGCAGAATCACCGAGAATCTGCTCCAGTTCCGGTTTGTGAGCGAGGAGAAACTTCTGGTCAGCTTCGGTAAGCAACTGGGGTGGCTTGGCGTACAGGCCAGATTCATCCACGCCCACGTTAACGCCTCGCGCCGCGATACATAGTAGCCCACGGATCACAGTACTTGTGCTCATGGACGCCACACCTCCTCGTTGTGGAACGGGGAGGAGTCGGAGGAATTAGGGGAGTGCGTAATTCCAAGCGCGGAGGAAGCCGTGCCTCGACCTGTCCCCTCAGCGGAATCGCGCCGTGTAGTTTCGGGCGTAGCAACTCCTCCAACTCCTCCGACTCCGCCCCTCTCCAAGTCCACGGGGGTTAGCTGAAACAGACTGCACCTGGCACCGTTGCGCGTTTGGCGCAGAATCTTACCGCCGAAGTTGCGTCCTTCGCGAGCACGAAGCTGCTTGCCCAAGCTGCCGTTCAAGCCATGCCCCACACCATGGACATAGACGCTTAGCGGGCCTCCAGAGCCGTCTGTGCCGAAGGCCAGCGGGGCAAGTTGACCACCTACAGTGACAGCGAGGCTGCCAAAGGTTTCCCACCAGAGCGAGATGAACTGTCCCCAAGCCTCATCTTCGGGGTTGAGCCGAACTTGAACGTGAGAAACATTGGACAAGAAGCCGGGAACGCCAACCACATCCAAAATGCCGCCCATGACGCGACCCCAAGCCTGGTACCGGGTATGTCCTGAGCCCGCGTACGCGGGTCGCCCTGCTTCAAGCCAAGCTCTGATCAGAGTCAGGCAAGATGCCACAACCCGTGCTCGGTTCGCGCTCACCCAAGTCGGTGGAGACGGCAGGCGAAAATTGCGCCGCTCGCTGGGTCTCTCCATCTGGGTGTCCAAAAGGATCGAAACTGTGCGTGATGCCATATCCTCAGACATCGTCGCGTTATCGGATGTCGCGACCCACACGCAGCGGGGTGATTGTCGAACTTGCTCACTCGACCCAAGCAGGCGTCCAGTCCAGCGCGTGCCCGTTAATACCGCTTCCAATGAGGCGGAGTCGACATTCTCCTTCACGTTGTCGAACCAGACGTGAGATGGCCCCTGCAGCAAGAACGTCGTGATTCTCTTCTCCATCTCGGCTTCTGCCTGCGGCAAGGCAGTGGGAAGTGCCGCTTCGGGAGCAAAGCACGAGATTGCTGTGCTGACAAGAAGGCTTTTCCCCGTGGCGGGCGTTGGCGCGTTGACAAGGTGCAGCGGCGTCGGCCCGTCGATGAGGAGACGAATGTAGGGCAAGAGGATCAAGGCCAGCGTGTGGGCAAACGAGGCCTCGTCGGCGAAGGGAAAATCAGCCAGCAGTTCGTCCCGGAACAAAGCCAGTGCACTACGGACTGCACTCTTGGTGGGGCTTGTGTCCGGCAGGTCGAGGTGGCCTTGAGGCTCGTGGTAGTAGAGCTGAGAGGCAGCTAAGTAGCCCGGCTCGGTCTCAACTGTGCCATTGGCAGCCACGATGGGAGCGGTCACGATGCCTCGCAGAAGGCGCATTCCCGTGCTGTGTCCTGGTGTGCCCAGCAAGTACTGGATCAGCGCCGTCGGCGGCTGCCTGGGAACATAATCCCCGTCCTTATTGACCGCAACGAACCTCGCTGCGTTGGTCAGTTGGTAGAGGAGACGGTTCTCCCTGAGCGTCTCGATTTGAGGACGGCTATTTTCGTCCACCGCGAGACGCACCATCTGCCCCTGGTAGTTGAACATCCTCGCTGCGTCTCTGTGGGCGGCCAGGGCGGCCCATGCTTCCTCAGCGATACGCCTCAAGTCCCGCTTCCCAAGCACGATGGTAGGACGGGCATCGTCGGGTTCTGATGAGTCGCGTAGGTCGAGTGCTGATTGAGCCTCAGACTCGGGCTGCCATAGCGGGGCCTCTTCGACAAGGCGCTGTAGCTGGTCGAAGGTACCTCCGGCTTCGAGCCAGTTGGCTACGTCGCCCTTCTCAGCTAAACCCGGTAGGGTCACGAGCTTGATGCTCGACGCCTTTCCCAACAATGATTGGCAAACGTCGTGGGCGTGGCGATGTCCCTTCCCATCGTTATCTGGGAGCACCCAGACTTGCTTGTCGACAAGCAAGTCTGAATGTTCGGGCCGCCAGTGACCGGCGCCGTGAGGATTCGTTGTAGCAACGACATCTTGCACGTCATTGGCTTCCAAGGTGGCCTTGGCAGCTTCAGCGCACTTCTCGCCCTCCACCACGATGATGGTGGAGGCACGCGCGACTTCGTGCCTTTTGTAGAGCGGTCGCTCCATGACCTCGTCCACCCACTCGGCATTTACGTGCGGCTTGGTCGTTGGGTCATGCGCGTCCTCAAGGAGGCGCCAGTTCTCACCATCGCGCTCAGACCAGCCGCTCCCCAAGCTCCAGACCCAGCCGCCAGATGGATGCGGACGCCGTTGGAGAAACCTCTTCGATCCATCCAAGTTGTCGAAGCGGACAACCTCGAACAGCAACTCGCCTTGTGCATCCTCGTAGCGGAAGTAGGATGTGCGCTGCGTCTGCGAACGGCTTCTTGCCATTGTGTTACTTCTCCCTGTGGAATGGCCTGGGTTACGCGTCCTCTGGGCGTGGGTGGTCGAGCCTGCGCTACGAGCGCGCCGTGGGTGATTAGCGCTCTGGCCTGTAACCCACGGTTCGTACTGGCTTACAGGAATGCCCGCGATTTGGGCAACCTGCAGGTGGCTGTAGCTCTCCTCAAGCTGTCTGTCCCAGGCGCCTCCATCGCGGTAAAGCAGGAACCCAGATTTGTCCGCGCCCAAGTTCAGTGGATTAGGGCCAGACCATAAGCGGCCTTTCTTCTTCAAGCCAAGGCGCTCAGCTACATCCTCCACACTGTAAAGCGCGCTCTGATGCAGGGAGTGATGAATCTCGCCGAGTGGTTCAGCCACGTGCTGGCCAACCCTCGGCTTGCTTGCCGCTGGATGAGCGGGTAAATTGCTCATTGAAAAGTCCTTCACGAAGCGCGCCCCACCCAGCCCAACCTGGTGGCGCGCTTTTTGTTTTTGTTCTGCTTGATCACGAAGTTGAGGCTGGGAGCTTTGAGAAACCGCCTCGATGAAGGCGCATCGGATTTGTCATCTAAATGCGTCCGGCACGTACTTGATGTGCTGCAAGTACTTGAGTGATGAGCTTGGAGCGAACCGCTCAGGTACTTGCAGCGCCTGCAGGTCGATGTGGCCGAGCCGTTATGCCTCGCTCGTCTACGACGCAGATTCTTCGCGTGTGAGAGAGCTAAAGCGAATGGCATTTATGGACCAGCGTGTACTGAGTCACGGGCCTACGTCCGCGAGAAGCCGAGGTCGTTGCAGCGACTGACGGCAATGTTGGCGTTCTGGATTGCCTTCGATGTGGGATCAACTACAGAAACAAGTGGCAGTCGCACGAGTACAGGCGTGACAGCCTCATGGCCAAAACGAAAGGCGCTCGGCCATGTTTCTCGATACGCTGAAGGTAGATGGGACAGACGCGAGCGCGGTGAGCTGCCTGCTCCAGCGTCCACCCGAGCCGCTCGCGGTGAGCCACGCGAGCGGCTCGGCGAGCATCAAGACGCGTCATGGTTTGGGCTCCTTGTGCTGGGTGAGACTGGAATCGGTCTCGCTCAAAACGAGGCGCAGAGCCTCACGGCGACCGGCTTCAACAGCATTCACAACGGCGTCTGAATCCCCGTGGGCAGCAGACTCCGAGAGCAACGTTGCCGCGACATGGGCCACCAGTGCGGCATCAATGGACACGCCAATGATGCTGGCTTCGTGAACGGTGCGCCCTCGGTAGAGCGCCAGAAAATTCGGCATGAAAAAACCCCTCCTAATCCGTAGGGATTGGGAGGGGTTGAATGGGGACACACTTTGGAAAAATTTCTGAAATTTTTCCAGCTGGCAGAGTCACCGCCTTCGGTTAGCCTTTGCCAGATTGTCTTTGTAGCCAGCCAATTCGGGAATCGCACGCGCCTTCTTGCGGACTCGCGACAGGCTTTTCTTGGCAGCTTCGCTTGAAACACCCATTTGCTCTGCCATTTCCTCCCGCGTGCACCTGTCGGCCTTCATCTGCAGCAGAGACATAGCAGAAGCGCCCAGATTCCGCGACACCTGAGCTATAACTGCGTGAGCCTCGAATGTGCGCACCGGATCACGTTCCCAGTGGGAGTCGACATACCAGTCGCTCAACTCAGACGTAGATTCATCTGTGAAATCCTCATCTGAATCAGACTCCTGCTTCTTCTTGGGGCCAAACATCCGGTCTATCCGCCGCAAGGGATCCTTCATCAATCCTGGCGCGTGACCACGATACCCGTGCCACCAAACCATACATCGTGGGGCAACGATTGGCAGCAGGAATTTGCTTTGGATGTCGGCATTCTCCATGTTGCTATTGCAGATGAGCCGCATGAAACGTATTGGAGGAGAAAGCTGCAGCAGCGAGGCTTGGACTTCTGTTGGCAAATCTTCCAAGTGTCGGTGGGGGCGTGCTTGCATATGAGACGCTACGCACCCTGTCAACACTTCGACCGTGCGTTGGCGCTCGTCGTCACTGAACTCTGGCCAGAACCGCCGAGCACAACGCACCAAGTTCAACATCGTAGGGTACGTGTGGTAGAAGTTGGATTCTCTGGCTTCGACCTCACCATCAATACGAAGCACGATGGTGCCAAGCAAAGTGCCTGGATGGGCAATTTGAAACTCCGTGTACCGGTTTCCAAATGGCTGCCCCTCATTGACTGCCGCTCGCCATTCTCCAGCAACCTCTCGCACGAGGGGACTCAAGCGTAACCATTGCGCCATCCAGCGGTCGATGTCTGGCGGATTCGCGAGCACCATCTTGAAAGCAGCGTGATAGTCACCCTGGATGTCTCGCACGTGCCGCCACAGGTTTCTGTAGTGCTCAATAGCACCCAAGTCCAAGGAGGATGCACCCCGCAGTTCACTGTTTGGCATCACCTGCCCCTCCTTTTCAAGCTGTCCGCAGGCGAGAACTGGCGATGCTGGTTCTCGATGTCAGCCTGGGCCAGCGCCACGTACTTGTTGGTCATGTGCAACGCAGAATGACCCAGCATCTCCTTCAGGCTGAAGGTATTGCCGCCGTTACGCAAGAACGTCACGGCGAACGAGTGCCGGAACGTGTGTGGCGAACACCTAACACCTTTGAGCCCCGCAGCCACGCCCAGCCGCTGCACGAGTTGGAATAGCCCGTTGCGTGTCATGGCCTCGGCAGCACGTGTGCCGCTGTCCGACAGGAACAACGGGTCGTCAGGCTCCCGGTGCTCATCACGTTTATCCTCACGCAAGTACTGCCACAGAGCCTTCATGGTGTCCTTGCCGAATGGCACCGTCCGCACCTTGTTGCCCTTGCCGAGAACACTGCAGCGCCGCGACTGCAAGTCCACATCCTTGAGCTTGAGGCCGCAGACCTCTGAGGCGCGCAGGCCGGTGTCGAACATCATCAGCACAAGCGCCACATCACGACGGCGATGCCTTGAGTGCTCAGCGGCCCGGAGCAGAGCGGCCACTTGATCCTGGGTGAAAGGCTGAATCTGGTCGGCGCGTACAACCGGAACTGGCACTCGCTCCATCGGCGACTGCGCGATGACCTCCTCACGCACCATCCAATTGAACAGCGTGCGGATGTGCTTATGGTAGGTGCCGACTGTGCTGGGGCGCAGAGGGCGCGTCAACTGGGGATTCCCCCAGCGACCCCCAGGCTCCTGATGAGCGCGGTTCAGGTGGTAGAAGAATTCGCGCAACTCCGAGACGCCACACGTCTCATGCTCCCGTTGCTGCAGGAACTCCAGAAACTTGCCCACGTAGATGCGACGGGCTTCGGTGGTATGGGGAGAAAATCCGCGAATCTCGCCGTCCAAGAGCCAGTCTTGAACGTGACGCGGCAGTTCGGCAACCGGGATTTGGGCCTCGCCTCCGGGTGTCGATTTTGTGAAGGAATGTGCTGAGTTTTTCGTTTTGCCCTCCTTTTTCCAACAGGAAGGGCAGTCCAGAACGCCGAAAACCAAGGAATTACTGGGTTTTCTGCAAAAAACTCCAGTAAAAATGGGCGATAGAGGATTTGAACCTCTGACCCCTACCGTGTCAAGTTGGGTGTCACTCAAATCGGTGAAACCCAGCTATACCTGGCTTTTTGACCTTTCGGCCATCTCATTTTCTAAGCAGGATAGTAGTGCTTGTTGCAGCACTACCCTTCATCATCATAGGGCAGCAACGGGCACCCGTCAACCCTGAGCCCACCACAGCTTCGTGATGATGGGCCAGCGCCCCATGCTCTGGCCTTGGTAGAAGACGCTATAGCCGATAGCGAGGTGGGATCATCGTCCGGGATTCGCCGCGCCGCACCCGGACACTCGTGTTACACGAAGAGGCGGATTTGTGTAATATGGAGATACAGACGTAGCTCTTGTTGCACGGGTGTGACACAAGGGGTGCAACGATCACTTCCTATGATGCGAGCAGGCCAATTCGTAAAACAGATCGCTGGCTACCGGGCCTTCATCCCGGCCCCTCTGCCACTTGACCCGCCTCTGGTCATGGGCGACGAGATGGTGATGCTACTCTCGAAGGCTGACCGTGCTCTGGGTCGTCTGGATGGCGTGACATCGGTGCTACCCAACCCTGACCTCTTCGTGGCAATGTATGTGCGTCACGAAGCGGTGCTTTCATCTCAGATCGAGGGCACTCAGAGCACGCTGGAAGACGTGCTGGAGTTCGAGATCGACGCTCACAGCAACACCCAACCCAGGGACGTGGAGGAAGTCGTCAACTACATCTCGGCGATGAACCACGGCCTGAAGCGGCTGGACGAGTTTCCTCTGAGCCTGCCACTGATCAAGGAGATTCATGGCGTGCTACTGCGCGATGTGCGCGGCGCCCACCGTGAGCCCGGCGAGTTCCGGCGCTCACAGAACTGGATCGGCGCGGACGGCTGCACGCTGGCGACGGCGACCTTTGTGCCGCCTCCGCCGCACGAGATGCACCAGGCGTTGAACAACTTCGAGAAATTCCTGCACCTCGACAGGCCGCTGCCGGTGCTGATCCACTGTGGGCTGGCGCACGCTCAGTTCGAGACGATCCACCCTTTTCTGGATGGCAATGGCCGCGTCGGACGCCTGCTGATCACCCTCCTGCTGTGCCAGCGCGAGATTCTGCAGCGCCCCCTGCTTTACCTGAGCCTCTACCTTAAGGCGCACCGGGCCGAGTATTACGACCGCCTGATGGCCGTGCGCACCG
>JAABUK010008880.1_pt1 | contig 13946 bp, 11 predicted proteins | sample 5559141 | NCBI WGS metagenome assembly JAABUK01 (sample SAMN10711869, study PRJNA513367) | rock metagenome | isolation source: Antarctica rocks | place: Antarctica: Victoria Land, Pudding Butte nord | collected 2016-01-03
CCACCTTGCCGTGCGGCATGGGCACGCGGCTCGCGGGCCTGGGGTATGGGAGCGGTGGAGCGCACCGGGCAGGCCATGCTGGGGGACGCTATCCCGGAGACGTGGGACCGGATGGTGCGGCTCTACAAGGCATGCCCGAAGGACAGCACGACGGAGCTGTGCGAGGCGATGCTGATGGTCCGGACCGTAACGCCGGACGCGCCTGCCCAGCCAGGGGCGGTCCCGCCGGCGCCGGACGGGCAAGTGTTAGGCTCCTCTTGGCCGATACCGAAGTATCCGCTTGGAGCGAGCGAAGGCGAAGAGCGGACACCGAGCGCTATCGCCGAACCCTTCTATGCATCCGCTGGCGGTTGATCTCGAATGGCACACCTGCCGTTACACGATGCAGCCACCTGCTTCCGGTGCTGCGATACCCATCACGCACTGACCAGTCGAAGCCGGTTTCCCCCCAGCCTGCTGAAGGCGTCCACCCGGCATGTGAGCACCAGGATCTGCATGCGTTCGGCCGCGCGGGTCAGCGTGTCAAAGATCAGCTCCAGCCGGTTTCGGTCTGAGTAGGCAAGCGCGTCGTCCAGGATGAGCATGGCGGGCCTGCCGCGTTCCACCAAAAGGTCCGCATAGGCCAGCCGCAGCAGCACCGCCACCTGTTCCACCGTGCCGTCCGACAGCCGCTCGATGTCCTCGGCGCCGGCCTGGCGGGTCAGCCCGGTGATCTGCAGCTTGTCGCCGAGCGCTACCTCCACCCGGGGGAACAGGCTTTGGAGATAGGGCGTCATGCGCCGCACCACCGGCGCCACATAGCGCTCGCGGGCTTCCTGCTCGGCCTTGGCCAGGGTGTCGCGTAGGAGCGTCAGCACTGCCACCTCGCGCTCCGAAACCACCTGTTCCGCCGCCAAGTCCGCCCGTCGGCGCTCCAGGTCGGCGATCTGCTCGTCCAGCCCTTCGCCCTCCTCTAGGCGGATACGGGCCGTGAGCCCTGCCATCTCCTCCCGTAGTTGCCGGGCGGTCTCGAAACGGGATTTTCCCGCACTCTCCAGCCGCTTGATCCGAGCGTCCATGTCCGCGACCGTGCCAGCCGGCGCGTCGCGCTGCGTCTGCGCCACCAGCTCGCGCCGCCCCACGAGATCGGCATGGGCCGTCGTCAGCCGGGTAGCGAGGGCGTCGTCCGCCTCGGCCGCGAGCGCGGCATCCTCCTCCTGCTCTAGTATGGCCAGATCGGACCGTGCCTGGCGGGCCGCCATCACCGCCGCTCGCTGGGCGGCCGCGGCGCGGTCATGCTCCGCTTCGGGCGCGACCAGGGCCGTGCGCGCGTCGGCGAGAGCATCCGTCGCTGCCTCCTCGCCCTTCTTGGCCGCGTCGAGATTGGCATCGGCCTCAAGCATCGTGGGCAGCGCCGCCAGACCCAGTCCCGCCAACTCGGCTGCTAACCGGCTACGCCCGGCCTCGACGTGATTGCGCAGGGCCTCCAGGCCAGGCTTCAGGCCGATCGTCGCCTCGCCGGGCGTCTCCGACTTCAGGGCAGCCTCCGCGGCTTTGAGCCGATCGGCGATGCGGGACCGCGCGGCCGCCAGGGCGGCCGCCTCCGCCGGGTCGGCAGCGCCCACGGCGAGCAGGGCTGCCGTCATCGCCGTCTCGGCCGCCGTCACCGCGGCCTGCAGCGTCGCCCGGTCCCGGATGGCCGGCCGTACCCGCACCCGCCCGATGCCGGCGATGTCGATCGCGGTGTCCTCCACCACCCTCAGCAGCGTCGGTCCGGCCGGCAGCGCGGCCCCGGCGACCTCGACCCGCCCCGCGGCCCCCGGCTCCAACTCGAAGGCGATCTCCGTCGCTTGCGCGTCCAACATCGACCGCGCCCGGTCCAGAGCGCCGACCCCCGCCGTTATGGCTTCCAGTCGGGCCGCGTCGACCGGGTTGGCGGAGAGCTCGCCCGTCAGCCGGTTGACCTCCGCCAGTGCTTCGATGGCCCGCCCGAGGGTCGCGTCGAGCCGGAGGACCTGTCCCGACCGCATGACCAGAGCGGACACGGCATTGGCCAGCTTGAGGGCTTGCGCCGCTGTCGCAACCGCGTCTTCCGCGGAGCGGACCGCATCGCGCCGCTGCGTCAGCAGCGTTTCCGCAGCGACCTGCTCCTCGAGCAGGCGGGCTTCCCCGTCCCGCGCCGTGTCCAGCGCGGCCCTAGCCGCGACGGTTTTCTGACGCCGGGCCGTCCGGCGGTTGACCTCCGCCACGGCATCGTCGTGGCTGCGTTCCGCCAGGCTCAGGTTGGCCACCGCCCCCTGTAGGACGTGCTGGTGCTGGAGAGCAGCGTCACGGCGGCGCCGGGCGTCATCCAGGTCGTCGGCAATCTGCTGGTCCGCGTCGCCGTCGCTGGCATGGGCGAGCTCCCGACCCTTTTGGGCCAGCTCCCCGATCGCCTCCTCCAGCTTCACCCGCTTGGTCCGCAGCTGGACCAACATATCATCGATGCTGGTGACCTGCTCCCCGACATCCTTGAAGCGGCCTTTCGGGCGGTTGAAGCCGTCGAGCAGCCCGGACAGCTCGGCCTTTACCTGGGCGCTCAGCGCCCCGCTGCGGTCGCCGCCGGCGAGGGTGCCCAACTCCGCCTCCAGGCATTCATGCAGCGTCGTGTAGCCGGTCGCCGGCACGTCGGGCTGCCGCAGCGCTTCCTGCTGTGTCACCCACAGCGCCCCCCACAGGCCGAGGCTGTCCGGCGTCGCACCGGTCCTGCCCGGCGCCCCGAAGCCCAGGATCGCCTGCAATCGATCCTCCGCCGCATCGCCTTCGATCCGCGTGCCGTCCGGCAGGGTCAGCCGGGCATACGGCTCCCGGTGCATGAAGCGCTTCTCGATGCGGTGCAGCTCCCCGTCCACCTCGAAGCCAAGGCCGAGCACCGGTGACGTGGCATGCTGGAAGTGGCGCATGCCCTCGCCAACCTTGCCCTTTACCCGGTGCTGCTGGAACAGCACCGCCTTGAGCGCCGCGAGCAGGGTCGATTTACCGAACTCGTTCGGCTCCGCCAGCACGTTGATGCCGTCGCCCAGCCCCTCCAGGCGGACCAGCCGGTCGAACTTGCGGAAGTCGCTGACCTCGAACGATCTAATGCGCATCATGCGCTGCGCTCCTGGTGGGCGTGAAGAATGTAGAGGCGCCGGAGCGCCGCCTGCGCGACGTCGCGCTGCGGGTCGGCCGGGTCGGCGGCGCGCGACGCGAGCCGGCCGGCGGCGACGCCGACCGCGCCCACGCGGGACAAGGCGGCCAGGTCGGCGGCCGAGGGCTGCAGGTGGAGGTCGGCTTCATCGATGCGCAGTGCGCACACGGCGCTGCCGACGGCGCCTCGGATCTGCCGCTCGAAGGCCTCCCGGTCCTCCACCGACAGCGTGCCGGCGACCTTCAGCTGTATCAGCAGGTGCCCGAGATCGGGATGCAGGCCGCGGAGCCGGGCCTCGAGCACCGCCACGTCGGCATCGTCGGCCACGGTCGCGCTCTCGCGCCGCCAGGCATAGCGGCCGGTTGGCAGGAAACTGATGGAGGGCAGCGCGCGCGGCCCGTCGATCTGCACCAGCAACGCCTCACCACCGCCACGGCCGCCGATGTCGAAGCCGTCCGGCTCCGGGGTGCCGGAGTAGGCTGCGCGCTGCCCCATGACCTGCGCGCCGTGCCAGTCGCCCAAGGCCAGGTAGGCCAGGCCAGCGCGTTCCGGGCGGTCGAAGGCGATCAGGTTGTGCGTGGCGCCCGGGTCCGACCCGAAATTGGTCAGCGAGCCGTGCGCCAGGCCGATGCGGATCGCCCCCTCGGGCGTGACCGCCCGGTCCATGGCCTCGGTCGGGTCGCCCGCGGCATGGCGACGGGTGAGCACGGCCGGCAGCGCGTAAGCGATGCTGCCATCGAGGGCGGCCGGCTCGGGGGCGAGGTGGAGATGGACGTTGTCAGGCAGCCCCATCCGGGTCAGCCGCTCCCACGGGCCCGACGAGGTGTGGGGGTCATGGTTTCCGGGGATTAGGTGCCAGGCCACGCTCGGGAACTGCCGCATGCGCTCGACGGGCTGACGCAGGGTGCGGTCTGCCGGGGCGGCCACGTCGTAGATGTCGCCGGCGACCAGGATGGTGCCGGCGCCGTGCTGCTGCGCCAGCTGGCCCAGCCGCACGATCGCCTCCAGCCGCTCGTTGCGCAGGATCTCGCGCGTGGCGTCGTCGACGAAGCCGTAGGCCTTGCCGATCTGCCAGTCGGAGGTGTGGATTAGTCGCATGCGCTTGCTCCAGATGAGGAGTGACGGGCTCTCACTTCTGATCGCAGCCAAGTGCCTGTCTTCGGACCACCACCCTGCCGCGACACCGTGACCGCTGCTGGCGCTTATTGGAATCCCAGCTTGCACGAATGCGGCCCGTGCAAATCAGGAGCTGGCGTGAGTTGTGCATTGTCATTCTCGTTAGATGCTGATCCTTCAAACAAGGTGCGTAGTCAGCCGGCAAAAACGAAACCAGGGTTCAAGCCGCTGAAGTCCCCTGGGTGAGGTGAGGCGACACGCTGGTCCAAGCTAAGCAGATCAACGTCCAGGAGACGGTGAACTGGCCCTCCGTGCAGCAGCCGAAGCACCTCTGCTATCGCCAAGGTCGCTGCAACAGCACCGACGAACGGCGCACCGACCGCCTTCCCGGCGAGCAAGGTCATGCCGCACCGATCGAGCGTGCCCTCGGCAAGCAGGCGGGCATAAGCCGGTCGGTTCTCGACCGACTCGGTTGCGGTGGTTGCCTTCCAGATCTCGGCCGCCAGACGTGAACCCGGCAGGACGTGTAGGCGCATCGTTCGGAAGTCGCGGTAGCCGCGCCCGAGCCCAGCCTCGACGATGAAGTCGAAGCCAACCTGATCGAGCACCCTGCGTCCCGCGGAATTGTCGAGACCACATAGCGCCACGGCCGGTTCGCCCGCCTGCCGCCGGAAGCTCGCATCGAACAGCCGTTCGTGGATGGCCGCCTGAAACCCACGGGTCTCGGCCCAGGTGGCCATAGCGCGGGTCTTCTTCTGCCCGATCAGGTTGGCCTCGGACAAGATTGACGTGCTCTCGGTCGAAGGCGAGATCACGTCAATGTCCTGCAGGACCAGCGCGACGTCCTCCGGCCTGGCGAAGGGCAGGAGCGCGAGCGCCCAGAGGTATGCTTGCCCCAGATGCCCCAATCCTATCAGCCACAGGCGAGACGGCAGATAGGTCAGCACCGGCTCGCTGTCGTCGGAGGCGAGCCAGTCCACTTCCGGCCCGGGCCGCCACAGGGATAGGCCGACGGTGCGCCGCCCAGCGGCTGGCGCACCCCCATTCAGGAACAGATACACCTCGTTGATCGCCAGCGCCGCCGAGAGCATTCCAGCAAGCGGCATGACCGGCCCCAGGGCCGGCACGAGGTCGGCATGAGCGGGCAGGATCCCGCCACGCCAGCCGGCTGCGGCGGTGCGGATGCAGAAACCCTCGCGACGCTCGATCGGACTGCCGCCGATGACCACGGTCGGCGCCCCGGCGGCTCCGTCGCTCACCTGCCCACCCAGGGCGCGAATTGCATCGGCGAGCGTTTGGCCGAACGAGAGCGGCACCGCCGAAACCTTGTCGAGACTGCCGCTAACGGTCACGCCGCCGAGGAAGGCACGCCTTCCCAGCGCCACCGCCGTCAACAGCGACGCCTGCTGCACGGGATCGGCGCTGGCCTCGGCGGGCATCTCGATGTGCAGCCGATAACCCTGGAAGAGCGCCTCGGCCTCTGCGAGGCTTTCGGCCGCGCCGCTGTCGATGGCGTGCTTGACGAGCCGATGAAGCCTCTCGGCGGGAATGAAATTGGTCATGGCGCGGTCCTCAGAACCCGATGTGGAGGAAGGCCCGGCGGTCGCCGGGTGGCACGGTAATCCAGCGCTTGGCGCCTTCGTACCGGTAGAGTCCGATGTCGCGGCGAGGCTGCGGTGCGACCGCGAAGCGGGGCAGGATCAGGGCGATGTGCCCGGCGCGCGAGATCATCGGGTGCGACCGGTCGGAGTCGCTCTGGCCGGAGCCGTCGGGATGAACGTGGACGTCGGCGACCACGGTCAGGCCCCGTGTCTTGCAGAGCGCCCAGAGCTCGCTGAAGTAGCGCCCGTTGAAGCGGACGATACCGCTTTCGAGACAATGCGGGTCAAGGTCGTCGTAGAGGATGAAGGTCACGATGCGCGCCCGTCCGTCCTGGCGTTGGCCAAGAAGGAATGCGCCACTCTCGCGCGAGCGATTGCGGCCGCGCACGCGCAGGCGCGCGAGCAGGCGCCGCCACAGGAACCAGGAACAGGACAGCTCATGCCGCGGCGCGAAGAGGCGGCGCATAGTCTCGGCAATGGAGAAGTTCATGGACGAGCTCCAGGTATTGGACGATTCCATCGGTCGGTCGCCAGATTTTGGACGGCATCTCGTGACGCCAGTTCTCGTGGCCCGCGAAGCTCTCGCGATCGCAGGGTAGGTACAGGGCGGTTCCGCCCTTCCAGTCGGGGCGGAACACCGCCGAGACCCGTCCGCCCTGGCCGCGCGGCCAGAGGTCGAAGGCGAGAACCTGGTTGAGGCTCGCGTCCCAAGGCCCGCCGGTCGGCGGCGTCTGCGGGTAGCCGGCGCATTTGAGCCGGAGCAGGTATTCCCGTCCATCCTTCGCGGTCACGCCGAGGAAGGTATGTGGCCATAGGGTCTGGACCAGGCGCCAGCGGCCCTCGGCCTGACCGAGACCGAACGTGGCCTTCGCCACGTCCGCCTCGAAGGCGCGTTGATCGGGACCGCTCACGCCGCGCCCTCGCTCGTGCCGTTGACCCGCTGGTCGGCGACGAGGTCGAAGGCCAGGCCGCACACCTTGCCGTCGGACAGAGCGCCGATGTGCGTGCCGGGTGCCGGTCGGTCGTGGGAGCCAGCGAGCTGCAGGACATGCTCGCCCGCCTCCTCGTCGGTCATGCCGAACCTGTGCTCGGCCGCCCAGCGCTTGACCTTCGCCACCGTCGCGCTCGGCGAGAAGCGGTGCTCGACCATGTCGCCGTTGAACGTCACGGTGATCTCGACGTGACGGCAGCGGTGGATGTGGACCTTCAGGCCCTTGTGGGACGCCCGCTCCTTGACGAGGACAGAATCCTCGAGCGGATCGTCCTCGTCTTCCAGAAACAGCAGCGCCCCATGGGCGAAGCCGTGCGCTTCGATCAGGCGCAGCTTCAGGATGGCGAACGTGGCGTCGGGCTCGAGTTCGAGATGCTGGATCTCGCCGAGCCCTTCGCCCTGGTAGAACAGGTCGATGGACGTCATGGCTTTGCACTCCGGGGATCGAAGTGCAGAGCCGGAGTGCCCCTCGTTCGTCCCTTACCTCCTTGATCGGTGGAAGATCGGGAACCCGGAAAGGTGATGGACTTCGGGCGCTACAACACGACCAGTTCGCCTTTCGGCGTCGCGGCACAGATAAAAAAGTGCGGGCACCGCGGGCAGGTGACGGCATCGATCTCGGGCGGGAACCAGCCTGCGGCGATGCGCCCCAGCATCTCGTCGCTCCTGGTCCGGCGGTTGCCGACCTTCGCCGCCGTGATTGTGACCGCCTCGGCCGTCTCGTCCGTCAGATGGAGCGCCTGCACCACCACGTTGGCCCCGAAGCGCGCCTGGGCGGCGAGTTGATAGAGCGTGTATTCGAGCCGGTCATACTCGTCGCTGCGCTTCTGGCCGGTGCGCACGCGGCGCACGACGACGCTGCCGTCTGAAAGTTCGGCCAACTCGTTGGGCTCCACCAGCACCCGTCCGTTCGGGAAGTCGATTGCCAGCGGCTCGGACTCGCGGAAGCGCCGCCCGGCGCCGGCGCGGATCAAGGCCGCGACCAGCCGCGCCGCCAATCTGCGGTAGTCGTCACGGAAGGCGTGCTCGACCGGCCCCCGCTCCTGCCAAATCGCCTCGAACGCCACCTCCGCCTCGGCCAGCGTCGGCTCGGCAGTGCGCCGGGCGTCGGCGAGCCACCGGATCAGGTCGTATAGACAGTCATTCGTCTGAGTGAATGGGGTCCGCTTGCGCGCACTGCCGAGCCCAAGCACATGCGTGTAGAAATACCGTCGAGGGCATTTCTCATAAGATGTGAGACGGCTGTCGGTCAGCGACCACTCCGTCGCCCGGGAGACCGTGATGGGTGCCGGACGGGAAGTTCCCAGGGGCAAGGCCAGCGTGGCGGGTCTCGCGACCTCCCGGACCAACCCTGCCGGAAGCCACCCGATGAACGACGACTCTGAACGACTTTTGCCGTTCGGCTGCTTGCGCGCGAGGTGAAGGCGCAGATGCGTGCGGGCGCGTGACAGGGCGACAAAGAAGAGACACTCTTCTTCGTTAGCGTGCGCGCGCTTCGCCTCCTCAATAACCGAGATCGCATCCGCGCCGTCGATCATGCCGATCGGCGGCGGGCAGCGCTGGCCGCGGTTGCTCGCTGGAAAACTGGACACAGTCAGGCCCGGGACGTGGACGGCCTCGAACTCGAGCCCCTTGCTGCCGTGAACGGTCATCAAGCGCACCGCGTCGACGTGCAGCGCCGCCGCCGGAACCTGGCGCAAGTCGCGTTCCTCCGCCAACAGGACGAGCTGGCGAACCCGGTCGAGCGTACGCTGGATCGGGAGCCCCGAGCCGGTCGGACTCTGCTCGCGCACGAAGTTCAGGAACTGCCACACGGCGACCGCGCGCATGCGCTGCGTCACCGAGAGCGCGTCGCCCATCTCGCGCGCGAGGTCGGTCCGGTCGAGCAGGTAGGTCGCGAGGAAGTCCCACGCTGAGGTGCTCGGCTTCAATCCTTCGAGGTCCTCAGCCAGACGCGAAAAGGCGGCGGTTCCTGCCGTCGACAGGCCGTCGACGGACACCAAGCTCTTCAAACCGACCAGCGCCGGCTGGCTGGCAGCGCGCAAGTGGCGCGTCGCAATATGGATGTCCTGCAGGCTCGCGCCGTAGCGCGGCGCCGCCGCCACGCGCACAAGGGCGTCGCCGTATGGATTGACGGCGAGGCTCAGAAGCGCGAGCAGATCCCGCACCTCGTCGCGCTCGAATAAGCTGCCGAGATGCAGCACCGGGATGTCGCGGGCCTCGAGCCCTGCTGCGATCTCGTTCAACCGGCTGTTCGACCGACAGAGCACGGCTTGGTCGCGCAAGGCGACGCCCGCGGCCTCAAGCTCCCGCACGCTGGCCGCGACGCCTTCGATCTCGTCGTCGAGCGTGTCGTATCGTCGGATCTCCGGCTTTACGGGTCCGAGCTCCCGACCGGCCTCCAGCCCCAGCGGCAGCATGCCGGTCGAGGCGCCCATACGGAGCGCGATCGCCACGAATGTGTCGACGACCTGCTGCGTCGAGCGATAGTTGAGGCCAAGCTGGTCGGCGCCGGCGCCGGGGTAGTCGACGCTGAAGCGTACCATGTTGGCGGACGAGGCGCCGCGGAAGCGGTAGATCGACTGCCGGGCGTCTCCAACCGCCCAGAGCCGCTTGCCGTCTCCGGCCACCGCTTTAAGCAGCCGGGCGCTTGCGCGGTTCACGTCCTGATATTCATCGACCAGGACGTGGCGATGCCGCAGCTGGACCGCGAGGCGCAGCTCCTTATCGCTCTCCAGGAGCAAGGCCGGCCGCATGATTAGATCGCCGAAGTCGACCGCGCCGCGCTCCCGGATGGCATGCTCGTAGAGATCATAAATGTGCGCGACCTCAAGGCACTTCTCGGCAGCTTCGCGCTCGTCATCGTCGCCGGCCGATGCCAGCATCGCATCCGCCAGCGCCCGGTAGCGGACCGGGTCCGTCACTTCGTCCTTGGCGCGCGAGATCGCGGCGACGACGTCGCGCAACACCATCGCTGGGTTCCAGAGGTTGCGATAATGGACCAGCGGCAGGGTCGGCAGGATCTCCTCCAACACCTCGATCGCATCGCTGCGGTCGAATAGCGTCGGGTTCGGCGACAGTCCCAGACGGTCATGGTGCCGCCGCACCAGATCGAGACCGAAGGCGTGGAAGGTGCCGATCCAGGTGCCGGGCGCTGCCTCGGGCGCAGCGAGCGCAAGCCGCTCGGCGAGTTCGCCGGCCGCGCGGTTCGAGAAGGTCAGCACTAGGATGGCCCTGGGGTCGATGCCCTCGTCAAGAAGCGAGACGACCCGCTTGATCAGGGTGCGCGTCTTGCCGGTACCCGGCCCCGCCTGGAGCTGGAAAGGCGATCCACGATGGGCAGCGGCCCGGTCCTGCGATGAATCGGGCCGCGGGGTGTGGGCGGCTACCGACGCGACATGGAGCGTCGGCGGAGGCAAGAGCAAGGCGTCGAAGAGCTGCTGGCGCACGAGCGCCAGCGGCAGCCCGGTTCGGACCGCGATCTCCGACGCGGTCAGGCCATCCGTGCTGTGGAGCTGCGCCGCGAGGACGTGGGGAAGCAGGAACTCCCGTGCGAACACGTTCGCCTGAAGTTCGCGCCGCTCCCGCGCGCCATAGTCCTCGACCCGCTGCAGCCCTACGGGCGCCGCCTCGGTGGAACGCGACGGGTCGATGTCGCCGGCGATGCAGGTCGATGAACCCGCATGGACCTCGACGTGGCCGATCTCATGCGCGGCAAGGAGCGCTCGCGCCCCAGCATCGCCGGCGGCCTCGCAACATATCGTGCCGCTCTGTTCATCGAACAAAGCGCGCGCGCTCTTAAGCGCCGGGTCGCCGCGCGGCAGCCACACCAGCTCCAGGTCGTGATGCCGGATCGCGGCATCGACCAACGAAGACGGGTCGAGTGCGCTGGCGCCCTCCGCGACAAGTGCCTCATGCAGACGCACCGCCGCTAAGCGGATCGGCTCGAACCCGTCCATCGCTTACAGGCTCAGGAGATGTCGCTGCTGTTCGTCGGTCAGACCCGAACTCCTGACCGCTTCCTCAAAGCTCTGTTGGCCTGCATGACCAGGCTTGGCGTCGGCCTTGAAGAACTGGCGGGTCGCCATAGGGGCGCCGCCGCTCATCCCGAAGTGAGCGACAACGACATCGAGCGGCGCTCGGAGATCATCCGCGACACGCTGACGAAAGCCATCGGACATCGTGTCGGATGCTATCTGCCGGTCGCGCAGCTTGGCGACGAAGACAGAATTGGCGCCCAGCCGTCGAGCGAAGCCACGAAAGTCATCCCGGCTTAAAGCCGCGAACGGATTTGAGGGGGCCACGGCCGGCCTCGCCGGTTCACGCGCCGCCGTTTCGGTCCGGATCGTGTGCAAGCGATTGTGAAACCGGCTCATGGCGCGCGAGACGGCCGGGCTCACCTGCACGGGATTAAGCGCGGCTTCGGTCGCTTCGGCCGCAGCGTCGCCGCGCAGCGCGTCGAGCGCGAGCTCGATCGCGAACTCCGTCAGCTCGTTCGGATAAGCGGGATAGCGCCGAATGATATCATCGAGCAGTTCGGCATCGGGAATGCGCTGGGCCATCGACAGCGCGTAGAACGCCTCGCGCAGCGGCGGGGCGTCGGCGATCTGGATCGGGGTCATGCGTCCTCCTTGAAGCGGGCCAGTTTCTCGGCCGCCCGCGATAAGCGATTGCGGATGGTCCGCCCGGTGCAACTGCAGAGCGTCGCTGCCGTCACCTTCTTCGAGTGATCGGATTCTTCGTCGTACCCGAGGACATGGACGAGAAGGACGGCTCTGCGCTGATTGGGCGGCAAGGCGTTGATCGCTTCCCAGAGGCCTTCCAGGAAAAGCGTGCTCTGTTGTGTTGCAGGCGTTCGGAAAGCGTCGGACACTCGGGCAAAGGCGTCTTCGTAGGCATCCGGCTCATCGACATCGCCGTGTTCCGGCAAGTCGGCGTTTTGGTTCACCACCCTGAGCTCGCGGTCGATCACGTCGAGGCGCAGCGTCCGGAAGGCGAAATTGAATTTGCACTCGTAGAAATCAAGCTCATCGGGATTGTTACCAGCGCCGTCGGCGAGCAGCAGCTCGCAGAGCTCCGACAGGACATCCTCGCGCAGCCGCGCGGCGTTCGGCAGCCGATCCGAAACTTTCGCTTCGAGGATGGCCTCGCAGCGACCGAGCAACACCGGCAGGGCTGCGTCCCGCCGCTTGTCGTCGCCGGTCCGGTGCGCCTCGCGGACAAGGTAAATGAGGCATTCGGAGCGTAGATAGCCGGACGCGCCCTTGTCGGTGATCAGAAGGTGGCGCTGGAGCGTGTTCGGGTCGGTCCGCAACGCGTCGTCGATATTCGCCTCGACGGCTGCGGGACGGGTGTAACGCACTCCGTCCTTGAGCTTGGTCAACGGTCGAGCCATTCCACCCCCTCGCTTTGCGCAACAGTCGTCATCGAGCGTCCTACGGCCTGGCCGTCCTCAGCTTGATCGCGTCGCGGTGGGGATACCCGGAAAGAAAAACTGCACTGTTGTGCCATTTTTTTGCGCTCACGGCCGACTCGCCACTGACAAAAGCCGCGCCGCGTTCTTACCCCAAGCCTCGGCCGACGGGTATGTCCATCGTGGAGCATGTTGCTAGCCGCGTTCGACGTCCGAGATGTGGCGCAGAGCGGACCAGCCAAGTGTCCGTCTGCCCTTGGTTTGACGGACAAGTCGAGCACTGTCCCGCAACGGCCACGATTTGGCCGGAACAAGGCAGCAAGCCTCAGTCCGCGCCTTCGAGCAGGGCCGTGATCCGGCAAACGACCCCTTCTGGTTCAAAGATGATGTTTGCCTTCCCGCCGAGTTCCATTGCCAGGCCACGTTCAACGAGCCAAGAGCCGAACCCCCTTTGCTTCGGAGGTGTCACAGGAGGGCCGCCACACTCGCGCCATTCAATATATAGGTGGCCGACACCGGACACCTGCTCGATGCGCCAGCAGACCGTCACCTGTCCGGCACCGACCGACAACGCGCCTTACTTTAGGGCGTTGGTTGCAAGTTCGTGCACGGCCATGGTCAGCGACGTGCTTCTGCGCCCGTCGAGCCATGTCTCCGGTCCGCTGATCGCAATGCGGTCAAGCGCGTCATGCTGCCGATATGGTTCCAGTGCCCGGCTGACGAGCTGATGCAGGGACACACGATCACCATCACTTTGGGTCAGCACATCCTGGGCAAGAGCCATGGATTTCAGCCGGGCCGAGAACGCATCCAATGAGTCCTGCACCGGCCTGGATGACCGGAAGGTTTGGGACGCCATCGCTCCGATTACGTAGCCGGACCACCCCAGGGCACTCACGAGGTGCTCGGCCGCGGCGTTCGCCGTCAGGATGTAGCGACGGCGACCCGTTTGCCTGACCGGTTGTAGCGCAGGGCAAAGGCCAGATTGTGGACGACGTCCTCGCGGTTGGCTCGGGTAAGCGGGCGGTCGAGCATGGCGGTCTCCGGGCAAAATCGGAGCGTGGACTTGTGAGACGAACAAAACACGGACATGCGCTGCGGTCCAGGGCTGCTCGGCACGAGCCGTGGTGGGACAGCGAGGGCCCGCTGTCCTGGCTGCTTGCCTTGCCGTTGAACAAGCAAAGGCCCCGCTCCCAGGTGGAGCGGGGCCTCGCCGGGCCGGGTCAGTCGCCGTTGCGGCGGGACCAGATCAGGCTATAGCTGCCTTGCTCCTCGCTCTCGACCAGGGTGGCGTAGATTGGGGCGGGGAAGCTCGGGTCGTCCAGCTTGACCGAGAGATAGCCGCGGCCCTCGCCGGAGGTCTTCTTCCAGGCGGCGCCGTATTCGACTGCGCCCTGGAAGATGCGGAAGTCGGGAGCCTTGTCGCTGGCCTTCTCGGCGGGCTTGATCGCGGTCTTGGCGTTGATGCTGAGGGTCTTGACCGCGCCGGTGAAGCTGTCGCCCGTCTTGGTGAAGGTGCCGATGGTCGCCATGGTGTTCTCTCCTGTCTGGTAACAGCCCAGGTAGTGCCCGGAAGATAGCGGTTGACCGGCCACGGCGCGACGTGAGTCAAGGTGTGGGTGACACCGCCCGTGAACGATCGCATACCCGAGGACTACGCGGCCGATGTCTCCGGTT
>JAABUK010008881.1_pt1 | contig 13944 bp, 14 predicted proteins | sample 5559141 | NCBI WGS metagenome assembly JAABUK01 (sample SAMN10711869, study PRJNA513367) | rock metagenome | isolation source: Antarctica rocks | place: Antarctica: Victoria Land, Pudding Butte nord | collected 2016-01-03
GTGCCAGACCAGCCTGACCTGGAAGAAGACAATGATGACACTATGCATGGCAGGCCTGATGACACTGGCTTTGGCTGCTATGTGTGTGTATGTCATGAGCGGATTGGACAGCAATTCATACATAGGGTTTAGCTGAAGCACACCATGGCTGCCTTTGTGTTCATAACTTGTTCAAATTGTTGAGCTCCAGCGTGATGTGCACAATGGTGACAGCAATGATGGCAATGTACAGTATTCATAGGACTGAGGATGCAATCTTCATAGCATCCAAAGTCATGCTGCTGTGTCAAATTACATTCTTGATGCTGCTGTTGTATTGGACGCCTATATTACTTCAAGAACCCTGCACAAACGTGAGTACCAATAAGTCCTCTGGCTAGTGCAACAGAACAAAACAATGTATAGCATGGCTTTTCAGTTGTCAGCACACCTTGCACTTCATGAATGCACACTATACCTGTCTGAGTCAGCTACTTGACTGATGGCACTGGCTTCTGTGTGAACTGGAATGTCATCCACTCTGCCCATTTGCTCCAGTTCCTGTACAGCAAAGAGTAGCTCAGTGCACCCAGCATCACGGCCAGCTTACCTTCAGTGTCACAGGACTTCAACAACGGGTTCTTTAGTTGCTTTGGTGTGCATGTGCCAGTTGCAGCATGACTGGACACACAGAAGGCAAAGTCGTGCCCTCTCTCATATTTGTGAGCGCTGGTTCATGCATCATTGCTTGCAGTCAAACCACTGTCAATCAATCACTTCAGTGCAACTTCTGCATTGCTCAAGCCTGACTGACATTACCTGAAAAATCTGCCTATCCAACGGGTGTCGCTGCTGCTGCCAGCTGCTCAGGATAAAGTCAAGAAGAAGTGCCATGACTGGGGCACAGAAGACCACTCCGAGCCAGAAGGCAGGAGTGCTAAACAGGTGAGGCCCTAGTTCCACCATATCAGTCAAGGTCCTCTGCAATGGCCCTATAGAGCTAAATCCATACAGGGCTGGCAGCCAGCAGCCTATGCTGAGGCCTATCATGGTCACATTGATCCATGTGAAGTAGTGTGTCCTAATAGCTACCTGCACACCACATCATTGTCTCACAAACACATAGATCCACATGTTGAAAAGTTGTACATTCTGATGATCACCTGCACAACACTATCAGCACAACAAATTTGCATGCCAGATGTGAAACTCACGAGCAACTGAGGAACAAAGATGCAGCATGATGCTGAGGTGCTGCTGACAGCAGATGCCATCTTCAGCTTGATTGAGCCCGCAAGCTCATCATCATGGCTGTTACAACGCTGGCAAACACCGGCCTTGATATGATTTAGCACTCATCATGGCTATTGCAGCGCTGGCAAACACTGGCCTTGACAACATTTAGCACTCGTCATGGTCACTGCAGCGCTGGCAAACACTGGCATTGACCTGACACAGCATTAAACATGATGAAGGAGTCACCTTAAGGTTAGTGATGATGATCAGGGCGGTGTAGGTGGCCACTCCATATGAGAAGATACCATCTACAGTGCCATTCCTCCTGGACTGGCCTAGTGCCAGCAGAGGTACAAAGAAGCAGACTATGCCGTGCCAAAGACCCTCCAGCAGCCACCTGAAAACATGACACGCTTCATGTACGAGTTGTGATGCAGGCCCACTTGACTCGGTCATCAGTGACTCAGGTGACTTGCATGGCTGACAGTCCAGCCACAGTCAGAGTTGCAGTGACTGGCAATGCATTGCGACACGTTAAAAGAGGCCTTGAGTTGTGTGCAGGTACCACTCAGCAGCTTTGATAGCAGCAAGCAGGACGCTTCAACAGGTCAGCTGTGCACTGCTTGCTGCTAAAAACAGCTACTGCTGGCAGAATGTTTGGCAGGTCTGCTCAGCCTATGCTGACTAGGATGTGTGCTCGGCATCTCAGCACCCGCATGCCTCAAAACCACATGCATTCACTGTTCAAGTTTTGAATGCATATGTGCACGAGTGTTTCAACAAATGCATGCATGAAAAGATGAATGAACAAGCGCTTGAATGAAGGACAGCAAAAGCGTGTAGTGTGGCAATGCAAGTCTGAGGAGATAGTGAGCAGCAAGAGCAGACCTGGTGAGAGTGGCAACAAAGTCATGGCGGCCAACATTCATGGTCTCCCTGTACAGTTGTGGATGCCTCATGACTGTGCTTGCCTTCACATCCTGTCATAGCAATCATTCACCCTTCAAACCCTGTCTGTCTGTCTGAAATGCTGCAATCCACATGCAGAGGACAGGTTGACATGCAGTACATCGTTGTCATGACATGTGGTAAGTGGGTCCATGCAGGAAGGGCCAATGAGGCATGATGCAAGTGATCCTCTCACAGGTGAATGCAGTAGCACAGTCAGCAGTAGAGAAAGCTGTTGAAAACAAGAACTACGCAATTTCAATAACAGGCGCGTACTGAAGCAGCAGCCCAACAGGAACCCAACAGATGCTTTGTGTGGTTTTACTGTATGCAGGATCTGCTGAGGCAAACACCCAACAGATGGTGTGAAATGTTATATATCCATATGTATGATCTAGGGTATAGGTGCTCAGGGCACAGGAGGGAAACCTGTTCCAGGACTGCAAAGCCAATGGTGGGCCAGGAGGTCCACACCACATTGAAGGTGGCTATCAGGGAGGACGTATACAGCGGCTGAGCTGAGAATCCTGCAAAACAAAGGTAAAAGCCTGTTGCAATCTACCAGATCACTTTGCCTTTGACGCTGTGCAGATGCTGCAGCGTGCAAGACACAACACAGTGCAAGGTTTGTGAAGCAAAGACATGAGTCACAGCAGTCAAGCCAGCCAAACAGCCTGCTGTGTGATTGGTCTGTTGTGCAGTGTCCTCCAGACTGTTGCCTCAGGAATATCCTGTTGTGATCATTAAACTGTGTAGGCTTTTTTGTTGTTGTCTTTCTTCTCATTTGCTATAGCAGTCATGCTTGTGCAGTCAGATTTGCCATCTATTCTGCAAAGCAATGTGTCATTTGTATGCACCAAGTTGCAACCAGCAGTGCTGACTTGAACACATGTCGCACAGGCAGCACGAGCCATCACGTGTTTGATGCTAGAGAGACATAGAGATTTGGGTCTGAACTTCAACCCCTCAACCCCTGATCAATTCTCACCTGACACAGCAGCAAAGAGGATGTTGGGCAAGCAGTAGGCGAAATTCTTGTAGAAGGCGTATGCCACCACTTCGCTGTTCCTGAGGTAGGACCAGCGGCCATGCACCAGCAGCAGCCTAGCCAGGTACTGAAACTGTGCAAAGGCATAGTCACTGGCCAGCACTGCTGCTCGCCCCTCCCTGCCACTGATCCCCACCCCTATGTGGGCTGCCTGGATCATGCCCACATCATTTGCACCATCACCAATGCCTGCAGGGAAAAAAACATAAAAATAAACAAATAAATTTATAAATTGTTAGATAAACTAATAAACAATTAAGAAAATAAATAAGTGAACAAGTAAAAATCCTGCATTTGGTTCTGGCCCCCTCCTGCAGGCAAATGGACACATGCATGCACAGATACGCATTCTTGATTTGGTACCTGGCACCTGGTGCATAGACCTAGCAGTGCTAAGGCATGACAGGCTTAGTTGCTGCATCTCTCAATTGCTCGAGCTGACAACTGACTCAAGTCAGAGTGCTGCTGCATTCCACTTGCATGAATGCATGGCGCAGCTTCAGGCAAACAAGCCGGATGCTGCACACTGCGTTTTACATGTGGTACAAGGGGACGACAAATGGATGCGTAGGGAGGGAATTGGGTAGAAGGAGGGGACAGTGCAGAGGGGTTTTGGAGGGGGATTACCCAGCGTGATGGCGCCACTTCTCTTGACCAGTGACACAACTTGGGCTTTCTGCATGGGGGTCACCCGGCAGCACACCACCCCCTGGCACGCTTGGCACAGCCCCAAGAAGGGCTGGGCATTATGCCGCAGTAGGGCAGTTGCCAGTGCTGCGCCCTCTATCACCAGCCCAACGTTAGGCCTGCACCAGCCAGCCCTATTGCTGCATCCTGAATGAGTCAGCTGGCATGCACACTTACATTGAGCAGTTGTCACAGCATGTGCATGCTGTTTTGTGCAGCATGTGACACAAGCAGATGTACTCAGGCAGATGCTACACTCCAACAATGGTGAGGTGGCTTGCACAACTTGGTAGCACAGGTGCATGCCTCAATGTGTACTGTGCCAGTAGGCATTGAGGCCACTATACTGGGCCAATATACCGAGTCCACAATATTATATGCATGTTACTGTATGTGTATGCTTTCTATGTATTGTATGTTGTTGCGTATACTGTGCATGCAGTAGTAAGCACCTGCGGCCTTGTTGCTGCTCCTCAGTGTTGATCCTGCTGGCCTCAGTGGCCTTGATCAGTAAAGCTTCTGACACAGCTTCCCTGCCATCCGCCAGGTCATTCTCCCGGATGATCATCAGCTTGGTGTCATGGGTGAAGAGGTGGCAGGACAGGGAAATGCTGATGGCTGTTTCCAGCTTGTCCCCTGTCAACACCCACACCTACAGATCATAGGAATTTTGTCATCACGCAGTAATTGATATGAATAATAATTATCATCATCATCATCATCATCATCATCATCATCATCATCATCACCATCATCATCATCATCATCATCATCATCATCATCATCATCATCATCATCATCATCGTAATCATCATAATAACATCATCATGCAGTCATCAGAGCAATGCATGAACAGCAGCTGGTCGTGCAGACAAACAAAGAGTGATGTGCATCAGCACATGTGACAAGGTGAACATTCACAGGTCTGCAAAATGCAGTTTGTTGCTTACAATGGCCTACAACTAAGAAGAACAAGATAATGCATTCGAATTCCGGCATCTAACCTCATGCTACAGGTGAAGTCAGTATGCACAACTGGTCCTCTGACATGGTCAGTCCTTTCCTGTCAAGGCACTGTTTATCTCATACACACAAAATGCTGCACAGGCACCAACCCCTGACCTCCCTTCAGGTCAGGAGGGCTCACCCCACAATTGCACAGTCCCACCCTCCTAACACTCATCCTCCACCCATCATATACAGCTGTCAAGATCCTCAGGGCATCAGCATGCAGAAGCAGGGTGAGTAATGACCTTGATGCCAGCAGCAGAGAGGGTAGAGATGGCTTGGGGGACCCCCTCCTGCAGGCAGTCCTCCACAGCTGTGGCCCCCAGCAGGGTCAGGTTTGTCTCTATGGCCTCTGCTTGAGCTGCCACTGCTTCTTCCCGCCCTTGCAGCGCCACACTGGCTTCATGGTAGCTGGAGCTCCACACCTGCATACATTGTATCAGTGTTACCCAATATGTGGTTTTAGTAATACGGAGAAATACGACGTCAACTTTTGTGTGGCTGTGAGTTTTCTGCCATCCCTGCCTGGAAGCAGAACAGGCTGTCTCATGACAGGTGGAAGGCAGACCCAAGCGTTGACAGATATTGAATAAGGTGGCTGTGACTCCTGGGCAGTCCAGTATAATACTTGGCTTCTCATTGAATTGACGCCGAAGGGTGTAGTTCTCTTTTGCGGTCTTTTCTATGGCTGTGACTTCTGTGTTTTCCTGCGCTGATGTAGTACAGTTCTCATGACAAGTGCAAAGCAGACCCAAGCGTCAACAGAAATGCTAGGCTGCACAAAGCCAAGACTGATATGCCTGTGGGAGATCAGGACTCTGCTGTTAGTCAGGGCTTGGCCACTGGTGCCCTTGCATGTTCATGAGCATCTCTAGCCATTGATATCTACATATTGCCATCATGCCATGATAGGACTTGCAAATCAATGCAAACACGCAGCAGTGGCTAGACCACAACCAACAGCAAGGCTCATCCGTTTTGATGTCATGCCATGAGAATGTTTCACATTGTGACAACAAAACCTTTCTGCCTTTCAAGGAGAACATCCTCATGGTCCGAGCAGCGGCTGTAGCTGACATGCTTGCTTCAGTATGCGTTCAGATGAACTTACTGCCAGCAACACATCACAAGACTGAGCCCAGCCAGAAGCAGCTGTTCTGAACAAGCAGCTCTGGCTACAGTTTGACACCTAAGCAGGAACAGAAGAGACCTGGTACTCCCTGTCAGTGATGTCTCGCTGGCCAAGGCAGAGGGTCCTGAGCCCCTCCCGGGCCATCTCTGCCAGGTGAGGCTGGCTTGCCTGTTCCACTTCTTGCTCTGGGGCCAGGCGAGCATAGATCATGCTGTCTGCCCCCTTGCAGTACAGCCGCACCCTGCATACCAACATGACACCAAGTCAGTCAAACCCTGCATCGTGTGGCCTGCCTGACTGGCAAGACTTTGAGCTACTGACAGGAGCATGCAGGTGCGGCTTTTGCTGACATTATACACAGCCAAACGTACTTCACAATAGTGATGTCAAGAGCAAGCTGACAGAGCAAGAGTACAGGGAATCAAGATTTTGTTGTTGTTTAGGTTTCTGAAAGCACACGCGCAGTTGAGCGTATGGCCTCTGATGCAGTAAACTGAATGGCCTCTGTTACAGTAAACTGTATGGCCTCTGTTACAGCAAACTGTGTTGTCTCTGTAACAACAAACTGTATGGCTTCTGTCGCAGAAGGGCTGACCTGCCATCAGGCAAGCGACACAGGATGCTCATGCGCTTCCTGTCACTGTTGAACTCCAGCACTGCCAGCACCTGCAGCTGTATCTGCTTCCCTTGCACCTCCACCACCACCTGGCAGTGCACTCATTGCATGCTTTAGCGTTGAGCAGTGCACACATTGCATGCATCAGCCTTGAACAGTGCACAAACTGCATGCATCAGCCTTGAACAGTGCACACACTGCATGCGTCAGCGTTGAGCAGTGCACACAAAGTGCATGCGTCAGCCTCCAGCAGTGCACATTGCCTTTGTTACTGACAGACATGGCACTTCAATCAGGTTGAGAGCAGCGCTGGCATCTCTAAGTTGCATGCTGCATAAGCCGGAAGAATTGTGAGGTGACCCCCTCCCCCGCATTCCCTATTTGGGGGGGGGGGAGGGGTGTTGCACTGGTGCGGGTGGGGCAGAGCTGCAACAAGGGTGGACCAAATATTGCAGTAAGGCTGGGTTGAGTCTGGGGCAAGGAGTGACAGGAGGGTGTGGTCAGACTGGGGCCAGGATGAGTCAGCTGGGGTCAGGCCAGAGTCAGGCTAGGGTCAAGTTTTCAGTGGGGATGAATCAAAGCTGGGATAAAGCTAGGATTGGAAAACCTACCTGGTCAATGGATCTAGACAGGAGCTTGAAGCCTAGCATGGCTGCTCCTTGTACCAGTGCCTCCTCATCTGGAGAGGCAGCCTACAACACATGCAAGGTGTGTGTCATGAGTCTGCCACAAGACTGCAGCCAGCAGCCCTTGAAGCTGATTGCACTGCAGCTACTGCAAGCGCCTCTGCTGCTTTTGCCATTGTTGTGCATGCTCATCTCACTTGTCACAAAGGCGTTGCAGCTGCATAGGGTATACAAAGCTTGCACAAGGCCTTGTACAATCCCCCCAAGTTGTTTTCAAGAGCAACAGCCATGTCACTGAACTTGATTTTGCGCTAATGACCCTAAGGAAAGACAGATGTCTCATCAATGAATAAATCCAAAAAAAATGGGCAACATTTACTGTTGTGATGACCATGGGGAGCCATTTGCAGGCAGTGTGTGACCTGATAGATGAGTTGGCCAGCTGCAGTGGTGGCAGGAACAACAGTATTGCAAACAGCCAGATGAGTCAGGAAGTCCACAGCCTGCTGATGCTGCTCTCCCTTGCCCTTCTTCAGCAGACTCAACAGCTCAGAGTCTTGAGTGATGGTGTGTGGTGTGTCGAGTTCAGGTGGAGCTTGCTTGCCATACAGCCTGCCACTGATGCTACACCAAACAAAGCCCATGATGTTTTGCGTCAAAGTGCCTGCATGTCATCACCAGCAGCTTCTAGATTGCTAGATGCGCTCCAAACATGCTTCATTCTTACCGCGCATGAAACAATTGAGCATGTAGACAGCATGACAGGGCAGGGCCACAGACACAGACAGACAGAATCACAGAAACAGACAGAGACACAGCACCAGCCTGTGCACATGCAATGCAACTTCAGACCCTGGTGCCATTGTGCTGAGCAAAGCTTGACATGCAATCACAAAGCAGACGCTTCAGCACATGTCAGTACAACAAGCAATTTGACACATCACAGAACTGGCTAACCTGTCTTGTCTGAAAGGACATACTGCACTTGTCCAAGCTCTTCGTTCAGTGTGGTGGTGCGACACAAGAAGGGCGTCCCACTGGCTTTGTGGTACATGTGGAGGTCCCACGTCAGCAGTGTGCACTGCATGACCTTGACTAACTCCAGAGTGACGTACAGGGAGATGGGGATGAGCTGATTGATGAGGATGATGAAGCGCAGGAACTGCACCAGCACTGCACCCCCTCCTGGTGGCAGGTCTGGAAACACCCTGCACCATGCAAATGATGCCGCATCTCAACCATTCGTCCCTCACACATACGTGTTCCTTCCAGGCAGCCATGTGCAGGCTGCTGAGTTTGTGTTTCCGACATGTAACAGACTTTTTTCTGAAGGGGTGACGTTCTCTTTTCCTGACACTCCTAAGAGCTGTATCTCTCTGCATGAGCCAGCATGAATGAGTTGGGTTTTGGTATCATGCATGTAGCTGTCTTTGATTTGCTTATGATAGGCTGACTGCACATTTGATCCCATGCCTGAAATCATGCACAATCAATGACAAATCGAACTGTTGGCTTGACAGCAAGCATGCATGAGCAGTGAAACCACACTCCTAGCACAGAGTCCAGACAAAGCTCACATATGTATTCATGTTTGCTACCAGCGCTGCTCAAACAGCAGAATGCAGCCCTTCATTGCTACGTTGACAAGCTTCAGCAGAGCACAGGTCAAAGGGAAGACAATAAAGTTGTGTAGTGCAGGCAACAGCTCGGGCCAAGGCCCAGTTTGGTATGTCACCAGGAGATTGGGGACTCACATGGGTGCTGTCACATACCACATCTCCTGCAGATACTGGGTGTTGAAGTAGTTCTGACCCAGCGCGCACAGCATGGAAATGAGCACCTGGACCAGAAACATTGTGCCCACAAGCACATTCATGTTCTGCTCTAGCTGTGTCACCTGCAGTGTTTCAAGACATGCTGGGTGTCAGAACTACCCAGGTCAGAGCTTCTGTGTGGGGAAGCAACACTGCATTTTGGCTTTTTGACTTTTGTATCAAGACTTCAGGCAGAAAGCAGCTTTGTTTTCGATTTGCAAACACTAGGTTATGTCCTTCTTTGCAGCTGTGCTGCACACTTACAGTTGCTGCTTGATGTGATCACTGATGCCTTATCAGGAGGCACGCATCACAGTCAAGTGGAGACACCAGATCTCCCGAGCGTCAGCATGCCTGAACCGGTCTTGCAACAACATCCGGTCTTGACTTGTCATCACTGATCAACCACAGCACACCGAGTTGGCTCGTTTCACCAACAAACCACAACATCTGCTCTGGTGTTGCCATCACCAACAAAACACAATATCCAGTCTTGGCTTGTCATCAGTAATAGACCACGCTTGGTCTTGACTTGTCATCACAAACAAACCACAACAGTTGGTCTTGACTCGTTTCACCAACAAACCACGATTTTCTCGAATTTATGTTCATTCGAATTGATTCACGATCCATGGTATCATACCATTTACCAAAGCAATCACCATGGTGTCGTACCATATACCAAAGTAATCAAGAGCCCTTATTCACATTCAGGACAAACCCATAAACCAGTACACTCTCCAGCTCGATCTGTTCATATCACCCAGCAGCGCATTGTCCTTCAAAGACTGTCCCTTTGTATTGCCAGACAGCAGCCATGCCAGCAAGAGCATGCAAGAGCTCACCTTGCGTGGTGCTCGCACCCTGTTCCGGAAGATCTTGGTGTCCAGCCCCGCAAAGAGCACCAAGCCTATGACCCAGTCTGTGTTGCGCAGGGTGCAGCCCCTCAGCAACAGGTTGGCCACGTCCAAGGCATCCCTGCTGCCATCTGCCTTCACCACTGCCCCCTCAAAGACATACAGCCTGCAGTCACAACAAACCCATGTTTGCATTGCTGACAGACACGACGAGAGTTAAGTGTACTAGGTATATATAGAGGAATAACAGTGTGTGGTGATGAGCTAATGTTGGCATGCACAAATTGCGATCAGAGCTGCTTTGCTGGTGAGGCAGAGGACTGTTGCAGAACCATGCCTTGCTTGCTGACTGTGTACTTTCCTACACGCATTAAACAGTGCTTTGCTTTGCATCACGCACGCTCAACCACTTAGAGAGAGGTGAGTCAATGGCCTGGCTTATATCATTCTAGAAAGCAGTCTGACTGCAAAACACAATTTGCCTCATTGCTGCATTGCACTGCTGGCAGTGCACCTTTCATTGGGCTTCTCACACTCCACCCAAGAGCTAGCAGCAAAGGTCCTAGCGTCCACAGCACTGGCTACAATCTTGGTGCCTCGGTAGCAATACTTCAGCTTGAGGTTGGTTTCGCCATCCAAGTTTGCAGTCTCCACATAGCACAGGTCAGCGCTGTCTGATGAGGACAGGAACAGCAGGTCTGCTGGAATCTGGCACCCTGCAGCAACCTGTTTGAAGGCGTGACATGCACGCTTTGATTCAGGCACAGCTTTGCACAAGGTGTGAGGCGGACCACAAATGTGACATCTCATCTGCCAACCACACATTGCTGTCCACTTGGAGAGGCTTTGTGTGCTTCTTGTAAAGACTGCAGCATCAACGCGCGTCAGAACTCTCATAACCTTCATGTGATGCTTCGCATCCAGCAAACCTTCTGACCCAGGGGTTACATGTCAAATTCTGAGCCAGAGTGAGCGTCTTTGCACACACACAGCAGGTGCAGTCACACATCCTGTGTGCAGCATCTTGAGGTCTCGGACATGCTTCTCATGCACACACAGGCAAACAAGTTTTCTGAACTCGCCAAAGTGCCAGCCCAAAGAGCTGCGCGTCTTGTGCTGAACAGTATGCACACGCATTGGGGCAAGGCTGGCTGTGTGCAGCTGCAATTGATCAGGATCTCACTCAAACTCTCGGTCATTGGGGGCAAACCATTGGAGGCAACCCACTGGAGGTAAACCATTGGAAGTAACTCATTGGGGGAAACTCATTCAAGGCAAATGACCAAACCTTGACCAGGTCTCCAGGCTGCAGATGCTTCCATTGGCTGATGCCCTCCTCATGTCCTCGTAGCACTGTCACAGGGGCATTGTTCACTTGGGCATCACTCCTGTGCCGCCCCAGGTCATCAGAGATCTCCTGTAGGCATCACCAGGAGGAGCATATCTTACAATTGTACGTCACACCCTTCCCCAGGTTTGGTTTGCTCAGCTGAAGGCAGAATTGTCATCAGTATTGACAGCAGGCATGATGTAGTGCCGTGTGGGTGTGTGTGCAAGACGGACTGCGATGGTGTGTATTGTTAGCACGAGTAAGAGCTTGAATGGCAGGAGCTGGTATGTATGCACTTGGTATATTAGTGTAACAATCATTGAGACAGCAAATTTGGAGGTAAGCAGCAGAGCCTGACGTTTTCTGGATGCTCAACATGCATGTGAGTATGATGGGAACAGGCACTGCTCACCTTGATGCCATTGATGAATAGGACAAAGCATAGGGGGCCGACTGTTGTCACCCATGAGGTAGGGGACAAACCAGGGATGAGCTGCAGGAATGCAATGAACAGGAAGTACATGTTGGCCACTCTGGTGAACTGCTGGAACAGGTTGACTGGCAGGAAACTGAGCACTGTGTATTTGGCTGTCCTGATGCTGTTGCCAGGCAATCCCAGGGGATCCAACCACCCCAGCTTGGTGCAGAAGAGCCGAAATGACCCTCCTGGATACTGCATGAAAAAGGCAGGCATGTGGCACGGCTGCTTCTGAGGGTATTGTTCATTGCTGACAGTACATTTTTTGTTGTGGACACGAGGCAATGCATTAAGCAGGAGACGACACAAGCAACCATAATCAAGTCAGGTGATTGCTCTGTATTTTTGGGCAGTTACTGATACTCTGCCTGAGCCACAGGCCATAATGTGACCTCTGCAATCATAGGATGTTGTCTGACAATAATGAGCAACAAAGCCCTTTGTCACACTGACTTCCAGCATACCTTAGCAGGGACTGGGCCATCAGTGCGCACAATCACAGTTCTGCAGCTTTCGCCTTCACCAGAAAAGCCTGGTGCTGCAACTGAATCCACAGGGGCACGCAAGGGTAGCTTGCTGCTTGCGGGCGCTGCGTGGTCACTGACAATAGGCAATTTGACCTGAGACCAGCCATCAGCATCAGTGGCCTGAACTATGGCGGTGCAGATGCTTGTCACAACAAACTCTTAGCAGCACGAGCTCTGGTAGACTAGCAGGTCTGCCGCAGCCTTGCCGTATGGTTGAACTGTAGATGCAGTAGATGCAGCAGAACGAAAGGCAAGGTGTAAGCGTGAAGAGCCTATTTCTCATCTTCACCTTTGCGTCCTGCGGTACTGGTGGCTCAGAACCCAAGTCGATCTCTGAAAACTCGATCTCCGAAGGTGCGTAGCTGCGTGCATGAGTACTCAGCGGCACAGCCTCTCCTCCATACGACTGTAAAGAAAAGTCATTCAAGAGACCACGGCTGCTTTGACCCCAAGTATCGTAGTTCGCCATTGCTGGCGAAGATTGCCCGAGATGTGGTCAACCGGGAGACTACATAGCGTGACGCAAGCTGCTGACGCAGCTGCGCCAAGTGGTCAACTCTACAGCTCAGGTGACAGTGAAGTTAGGGTTGTCGACCCCTTCTAGGGTCAGGATATGGACCGTATCATACGGTGTCATGGACGCGCAGCAGGCAAAGCACACGCAGCACTGATCACACCCATCAACCCCAGCACCTGCCCCAGCACTGTCTGCTCGTACCGTTGTGAACTAACATCGACAAGCCGAGCAGCATGTCTAGATACAACGGTCAAGCACCTCATGGGTACAACGAAGGTCACAACAACTACAACCCGGCCGCTAACGGCTGGACGCACACCGGATCTAACGACAAGAGCAGGGTAGACTTCTATGAGAAGGACAATACGCGCATGGACTACTATCCCACAACTGTAAGACGCTACATCAATCATTGCACTGTGCTGACTGTTCATCATGTCACCCCAGCTGACGAAGAATCGCCTGCAGGGCACTGTCAAAACCAGCATGAACCACCCCGCTCAAGGACCCACTCAGATGTTCAGAAGGGGTTTGGACGCTGACAGCTTCGGCAACGTTTGTGATGAGCCCCGACACCATACAGGTGCAGCCTTTCAAGCTTGCATATGCTCAAATACACTTGTCACGTATGCTTTGAATCATTCTTGGTTTCTTTATTGCTGCATGTGGGCGCACCACGCCACATGCGTCCTCTTTAGCAGGCCTTACATCCTGGCTGTTTGCTACAGGTCAAGGCTACCAGACCAAAGCCAGCCAGTACTACTCGGGCAAATGAGAGCTCGTGCAGTATTGAAAGCAAGAGTCTGGTGGAGAATGTTGTAAACAGTTGACAAGTGATTGCCATTTTACGCAGTGTGTTAGAGAGTTATGTGAATGCTGAACAGCCGTGCAGGATGTGTACTATACAATTTTGGCTTTGTGAGCTCACCATGGCAGTTTGTACTAACACTATGGGAACGAAGCGCGGCTGAACCCCTATCTGAACGCTTTCAGCCTTGCCTTATGCTAGCTCAAAGTGACTAGAGTATGATCAGCAACTTTCAGCATACATGTCTTTTTGTATCTGATGCATGTCTGAACGCCTTTAGCCTTGTCTTATACTAGCTGAAACTGACTAGAGTATGATCAGCAGCTTTCAGCT
>JAABUK010008882.1_pt1 | contig 13942 bp, 13 predicted proteins | sample 5559141 | NCBI WGS metagenome assembly JAABUK01 (sample SAMN10711869, study PRJNA513367) | rock metagenome | isolation source: Antarctica rocks | place: Antarctica: Victoria Land, Pudding Butte nord | collected 2016-01-03
CTCGTCGGCCGGATGCACCGCCACCGCCGTGTCGCCCAGCATGGTCTCGACCCGGGTGGTGGCCACCACGATCGAGGGCCCGATGCCGTCCAGGGCGCCATAGGTCATCGAGACTAGCTCGCCCTCGACATCGCGGTGATCGACCTCGGCGTCCGAGAGCACCGAGCGCAGCACCGGCGACCAGTTCACCAGCCGCTCCGCCCGGTAGATCAGGCCGTCGTCGTAGAGCTTCTTGAACATGGTCTGGGTGGCCCGGGACAGTCCCTCGTCCATGGTGAACCGCTCGCGCGACCAGTCGACGCTGTCACCCAGGCGCCGCATCTGGGCCAGGATCGCGCCGCCGTACTGCTCCTTCCACTGCCAGACCCGCTCGACGAAGCGCTCGCGGCCCAGCTCCCGACGGCTGGTGCCCTCCTCGACCAGGGCGCGCTCGACCAGTGCGTGCACCGCGATGCTGGCGTGGTCCATGCCGGGCAGCCACAGCGTCTCCAGGCCCTGCATCCGGGCCCGGCGCACCAGGACGTCCATCAGGGTGTGCTCGAAGGCATGCCCGACGTGCAGGCTGCCGGTGACATTGGGCGGCGGAAGAACGATCGTGAACGGCGGCTTCTCCGAGGAGGCGTCGGCGGTGAAGTAGCCCCGCCGCACCCAGTGCTCGTACAGCGGCGCCTCTACCGAGGCCGGCAGGTACTGGGTCGCCAGCTCGGGGGCGGCGGCCGGTCGGGCGGGCGGGCGGGCATCCTCGGCAGCGGCCAGCGGCACGGTATCGGTCACCCCCTGCATCCTACGGATGCCGGCGTGCTCGATTCCCGCCGCTCAGGGCCGCCCGGAGTCCTGGCTGTCCAGCGGCACCGGCACCACGCTGTAGGACACTCGAACCTGCTGGGTGCCGGCCGGCGGCCCCGCCTCGGTCCGCCGCTGGAAGCCGGCGAGCAGTGTCGCGATGCCGTCGCTGAGCTGCTTGGCCTCCTGCTGGTTCAGCCAGTACACCCCGCTGCTGATGGCCGTCGACTCATACCATGCCGCCGCCGCCTCGTCCTGGTTGGAGATCCAGCCCAGGGTGTCGGCGCGCTGGCGGTCCAGCAGCCGGGCAACCAGGACTGCCTCGCCGGCCGCCGACGCCCGCGGCTCCGCCGAGTCGACCATCAGGTGGTCACCGGCTGCCTCCCACGGCCGCTCCCGGCCGTCCCCGGTCGCTTCCGAGCGCCGGATGATGCCCCACTTCTCCAAGGCCCGCAGGTGATAGCTCATCGCACTCGCGCTCAGCCCGGCGATCTCGGCGCATTCGGTGGCGGTCAGCTTTCGGCCGGCGAAGAACTCGTCGATCACCGCGAGCCTGGCCGGATGGGCCAGGGCCTTGATCGCGCGCGGGTCGCGCAGCACCACCGGCTCCTCGCGGCGGACCGCCCCGGACTTGCGCGTGGCGGACCGAGCGGCTGTCATGCGCCCAAGGGTAAGGGCTGGCACGCCGTTGACAGAATAAAGCGTGAAGCATTAACTTCGAAGTATGTCTTTCATGGTTGTCGGCGACTCGCTGTGGCGCGTGCGCGACCTGCGGCTGGTGGTGCTGGGCCGCGCGATCTCGCTGCTCGGCGACGAGCTGGCCCTGGTGGCGCTGCTGCTGCGCGCCGAGGCCGGTCCCGGCGGCACCTGGCCGGTGGTCGCGGTGCTGCTCGCGGGCGGCCTCCCCCTCGTGCTGCTCGCGCCGGCCGTCGGCCGGTTGGTGGACCGCGTCGACAGCCGTCGGCTGCTGGTGGTCTCCAGTTGCACGCAGCTGACGTGCTGTCTGGCGCTGGCCGGCGTGCGCGCGGAGCCGGGCGTGCTGGCGCTGGTGGCCGCCCTCGGTGCCGGGCAGGCCGTCAATGGCGCCACCTGGCAGGCGCTGCTGCCCAGCATCGTCGGCGTCGAACGGCTGCCGGCGGCCCTGGGCATGTCGCAGGCCACCAGCACGGTCGCCGGCATCGCCGCACCGGTTCTCGGCGGGGTGCTGACCGGACTCGTCGGTGCCCGGCTGCCGCTGCTGCTCGACGCCGCCAGCTTCGCAGCGATCACGCTGGTGGCGCTGGCGGTCTCCACCCGGCGTGGCAACCGGTCCGGTCGGGCCGTCGACCCGCGCGGCGGCTGGGCAATCGTGCGCGCGGACCCGATGCTGCTGCCGCTGGTGCTGATGCTGGCCGCATTCATCCTGCTCGGCAGCATGGTGAACGTCGTGGAGGTATTCCTGGTCCGCGAGACCCTGCACGCCAGCGCGACCTGGTACGGCGTGGTCGGCGGCGGCTGGGGTCTCGGCCTGCTCACCGGCGCGCTGCTCGGCAGCCGGTTTCGCGGCCAGCCGCAGCTGCTGCGGGTGTCGCTCGGCAGCGCCGCCGGGCTCTCACTCAGCCTGCTCGGGATGGGGCTGGCGCCGCGGGTCGGCTGGCTGCTGCCGGCCGTGCTCGCCGGTGGCATGTGCAACGGCCTGCTCAACCTCGCCATCGGCTCGCTGGTCGGCATCCGCAGCGCGGAGGCGGTGCGCGGCCGGGTGGCGGCGATCGTCGGCGGCCTGGCCTCGGGAGCCCAGGTCGGGGCGCTGCTGGTCGGCGGCCTGCTTGCCGCCGTGCTGGCGCCCCGGCAGATCTTCGTGCTGGGCGGCCTGCTCGGCCTGCTGGCACCCCTCGCGCTAGGTCGCCGACTGCTGGCCGTCCCGGTTCGGCCGGTCGCCCCGCCGGCCGAGCCCGGATACGGAGCGCCACTCGAGGGCGGCTACCTCTAGAACCGGGCGAAGGCCAGTCCGACCAGCTCGCCGAACAGCTCCTCCGGGTCAGCGGCGTAGCCGTGCGAGCTGAACCAGGTGCAGATGTTGCGGCAGTCGCGCCGCAGAAACTCCATCCCGTTGGGGTTTGACACGATGTCGACCACCTGCGGCAGGTCGATCAGCACCACCCGGCCCTCGTCAACCAGCAGGTTGTAGGCCGAGAGGTCACCGTGCGCCTGGCCGTTGGCGGCCAGGGCACGCATCGCGCCCGAGATCTGGTCGAAGTAGGCACCCAGCTCGACACGTCCGGCCCTGACCTGCGCCAACCGCGGTGCCGCGACCCGGTCATGGCCGATGAACTCCATCAGGATCTCGCTGCCGTCCACCTGCACCGGATAGGGCACCGGCACGCCGATCGACCAGAGCCGGCAGAGCGCGCTGAACTCTGCCATGGCCCACTGGCCGGCGAGCACCTGCATGCCGTAGCCGCTACGCGACTGCATGGCTCGCTGATCGCGGCTGCGGCGCACCGTGCGCCCCTCCAGATAGCTGGCATCGCGGGAAAAGGTGCGGTGCTCCCGGTCGCGATAGCGCTTGGCGGCCAGCAGCGACGTCTGGCCGTCCGCGCCCGGCACGGCACGCTCGATGAGAAAGACATCGGCCTCCTTGCCGGTCTTGAGCACGCCGAGGTCGGTGTCGATGGCGGCATCGGAGGTCAGCACCCAGGACGGCCTGGGCTCGGGCCCGTGGGCGCCCTTGACGACCGAGGACCAGGTCGACCAGCGCTGGCCGGCGCCCGGCTCCTCGACGGCGTCGTAGTGCAGAGCGTTGTACCGCCAAGCGTGGTCGTTCCCACCGGGCGGCTCGACCGGCGCAACAGCGCCGGAACCGGCGGGGCCAGGCGAATCGGCGGGGCCAGGCGAACCGGCGGGGCTTGACAGAGCAGAATCAGGCAACAACGTGGTAGCTCCTCGAATGGCGAGGCAGCCGGCCGACGTGAGCCTAGCGGGCCGCCTCGAAGTCAATGGGGACGCGGAAAGCTCCCCCAGCAGGGACGAACACTTCGACGCCTCCTTCATTCGAGCGGCAGCAGACGGATACGTCCACCAGCAAGCAGAACTATGGCGTGGCAGCGCCTGCCGAGCAACCGATTTAGCGATCGGCAAGCGCTCAGGCGGACTTCTCCTGCGGCGGCGCGATCTCTGCGCGCGGCACCAGGGTGGGGTAGACGTGCTCGAGCACCGTCTCGGCCGTGATGACAACCTTGGCCACATCCTCGCGGGAGGGCACCTCATACATCACTGAGAGCAGCACTTCTTCCATGATCGCCCGCAGGCCGCGGGCACCGGTGCCGCGCTTGACGGCCTGGTCGGCAATGGCCTCCAGGGCGTCGTCGGCGAACTCCAGTTCCACGCCGTCGAGTTCGAAGAGCCGGGCGTACTGCTTGACGAGGGCATTCTTCGGCTCGGTGAGAATCTCGATCAGTGCGGCCCGGTCGAGCGGGCGGACCGTAGTGATCACCGGAAGCCTCCCGATGAACTCCGGAATCAGCCCGAACTTCATCAGGTCCTCGGGCATCACCTCGGCGAAGCCGTCCTTGGTATCGAGTTCGAACTTGGTCTTGAGTTCCGCACCGAAGCCCAGGCCCTTCTTGCCGACCCGGCCTTCGATGATCTTGTCCAGGCCGGCGAACGCTCCGCCGACGATGAACAGCACGTTCGTGGTGTCGATCTGGATGAATTCCTGGTGCGGGTGCTTGCGACCGCCCTGCGGCGGCACCGCGGCCGACGTGCCTTCCAGGATCTTCAGCAGCGCCTGCTGCACGCCCTCGCCGGAGACGTCCCGAGTGATGGAGGGGTTCTCCGACTTGCGGGCAATCTTGTCGACCTCGTCGATGTAGATGATCCCGGTCTCGGCGCGCTTGACGTCGTAGTCGGCAGCCTGGATCAACTTGAGCAGGATGTTCTCGACGTCTTCGCCGACATAACCGGCCTCGGTCAGTGCGGTGGCGTCGGCGATCGCGAACGGGACGTTCAGCATTCGCGCCAGCGTCTGGGCCAGCAGGGTCTTGCCCGATCCGGTCGGTCCGAGCAGCAGGATGTTGGACTTGGCCAGCTCGACGGTGGAGTCGGCGCGCTTGCCGGTCGTCTCGGCGCCGGCCTGAACCCGCTTGTAGTGGTTGTAGACAGCGACGGCCAGCGTGCGCTTGGCCTGGTCCTGGCCGACTACGTAGGAGTTGAGGAACTCGCAGATCTCGCTCGGCTTGGGCAGCTCGTCGAAGCTGAACTCGGTGTTCTCCGACAGCTCCTCTTCGATGATCTCGTTGCACAGGTCGATGCACTCGTCGCAGATGTACACGCCGGGCCCAGCGATCAGCTTCTTGACCTGCTTCTGGCTCTTTCCGCAGAAAGAGCACTTGAGCAGGTCGCCACCGTCACCCACACGTGCCACCCGATGTACCCCTCACTGGTCCGGCGATGCTTCTGGACTTTCCTGGCCACATCTGCCCCCGCACAGACCGCGCTGGCTTGAAACGCTACCCCGTGCGGGCGCAGATGTCGCACCCTTAGCCGCGTGTCCGACCGCCCCCGCGGACGCCGGACGGCCCCGGCCCGCGGTCGCCGCCCGGAGCAGCGCGGGCGGCGAGGTGCCGGACCCGGGTCAGTCGTTGCTGAGCTTGCGGGTGGTGATCACGGCATCCACGATGCCGTATTCCTTGGCCTGCGGCGCGGTGAGGATCCGGTCGCGCTCGATGTCGAGCTTGACCTGCTCGACGGTCTGGCCGGTGTGAGCGGCCAGGATCTCTTCGAGCAGACCACGCATCCGCAGGATCTCGTTCGCCTGGATCTCGAGGTCGGTGACCTGACCCTGGCCCTCTCCGGACGGCTGGTGGATCAGCACCCGGGAGTGCTCCAGGGCGAACCGCTTGCCCTTGGTGCCGGCGGCCAGCAACACGGCCGCGGCGGAGGCGGCCTGACCCATGCAGTAGGTCTGGATCTCGGGCCGGACGTAGCTCATCGTGTCGTAGATCGCGGTCAGCGCGGTGAACGAACCACCCGGGGAGTTGATGTAGATCAGGATGTCGCGGTCAGGGTCCGTGGACTCCAGACAGATCAGTTGGGCGATGACGTCGTTGGCCACCACATCGTCGATCGGCGCGCCGAGGAAGATGATGCGCTCCTCGAACAGCTTGTTGTACGGGTTGGATTCCTTCATGCCGTAGTTCGTGCGCTCGACGAAGGACGGCAGGACGTAACGGCCGGACGGAAGCTGGCCGCCGGCTGCGGCCCGGCCGCCGGGACCGGACCAGCCGGCGCTGCCGGGGGTGTAGAGCTCGCTCATGGTGTCCTCTCCCTTACGCCGGCGCCGGGGCGGAGCCGTTGCTCATCTGAGCGACCCGGCTGACCACGTGGTCGACGAATCCGTACTCCAGTGCCTGCCGGGCGGTGAACCAGCGGTCACGCTCGGAGTCGGCCTGGATCTGCTCGACGGTCTGGCCGGTGTGCTCGGCGATCAGCTTGGCCATCTCGGCCTTGGTCAGCTTGTACTGCTCGGCCTGGATGGCGATGTCGGAGGCGGTGCCGCCGATGCCGGCCGAGGGTTGGTGCATCATGATCCGCGCGTGCGGCAGGGCGTAGCGCTTGCCGGGCTGGCCGGCCGAGAGCAGGAACTGCCCCATCGAGGCGGCCATGCCCAGGGCGTAGGTCGCCACGTCGCACTCGACGAACTGCATGGTGTCGAAGATCGCCATACCGGCGGTCACCGACCCGCCAGGTGAGTTGATGTAGAGGTTGATGTCGCGGCTGGCGTCCTCGGCCGAGAGCAGCAGGAGCTGCGCGCAGAGCTGGTTGGCGATGACGTCGTCCACCTGCTGGCCGAGAAAGATGATGCGGTCGCGCAGCAGCCGGTCATAGACCGAGTCGTTGAGGCTCATACCAGCACCGGCGCTGCGCGCCTCGAGGATCCGAATCGGCTCCGGGCGCGCGCTGCCGCCGGGACGGTCGAACCCGGCGTGGTCTGCGCGCCCGGCGTGGTCTGCGCGCTGGGCGTCAAAAAGGCTCACTGGCATTCCTTCCTCCGAAATTGGATCCACCTCGACCCTAGTAGGCCGCACCGACAGATGGCCGTCGGTACAGCGGCCGTTCGCTCAGGGCGTCAAAGCCACCCGCGCGACGTCTCGTGGCGCGGTGATCGGTCCCGCGGGGGTCGGCGGCGGGGGGTTTTCCGGGCCGGCCGACGCTGGTCGCGCTCAGGCCCCGGAGGTACCGGCGTCGCTGTTCTCGTTCTCGTTCTCGTACTCGGTGGCGTGGTCGTGCTCGGGGCTGGCGTGCTCGGGGCTGGCGTGCTCGTGCGCGTCAGCATCGAGGTCGGCGGCAGCCAGCTCGGCGGCGGCCTCGAGTTCGTCGAGCTCGGCCTGGCCCTCCGGCGTCGCCAGCGCGGACAGGTCGACAGGGTTGCCGGAGGTGTCGGTCACGCTCGCCGACTCGAGCACGGTGGCCAGTGCCTTGTTGCGTCGCACATCGGCCACCAGGGCAGCGATGTTGCCGGCCTGCACGATCTGGTCGGCGAACTCCTGCGGGGCCATGTCGTAGCGCTGCGCCTGCCGCACGATGTACTCGGTCAGCTCCGCGTCAGACACCGACACCGCCTCTGCGTCGGCGATCGAGTCGAGGATGAACTGGGTCTTGACCGACTTCTCGGCCACGTCGCGCAGCTCCGCGGTGAACTCGTCCTTGGTCTTGCCCTCGGTTTCGAGGTAGCGCTCGAAGGCTGCGTCGTCGTGGTCGAGCTGGTGCACCACGTCGTGCTCGCGCCAGTCGATCTCGGCCTGCACGGCCGAATCCGGCAGCGGCACTTCGGTCTGGGACACCAGCAGCTCCAGCACCTTGTCACGGGCCTCGGCACCCTGGCCGAGCACCTTCACCCGTTCCAGCCGGGTCCGCAGATCGGCCCGCAGCTCCTCGACGGTGTCGAACTCCGAGGCCAGCTGCGCGAACTCGTCATCGGCCTCGGGCAGTTCCCGCACCTTGACCGAGTTGACCACGACCTGGATCTCGGCCTCGGCACCGGCGTGCTCGCCGAAAGCCAGCGTGGAAGTGAAGGTGGCCGAGTCGCCGGCCGACTTGCCGAGGATCGCGTCGTCCAGGCCCTCGATCAGATTGCCCGAGCCGACCTCGTAGGACAGCCCCTGCGCCGAGCCGCCCTCCACCTCGACACCGTCGAGGACCGCGGTCAGGTCGATCGAGACGAAGTCGCCGGTGCGCACCTCGCGGTCCACTCCTTTGAGGGTGCCGAACCGGGCCCGCAGCTCCTCGAACTGCTCGTCGATCTCGGCGCCGCTGACCACCGCGTCGTCCACCGTGACGGCGAGGCCGTCATAGGCCGGCACCGTGATCTCGGGACGGATGTCGACCTCGGCGGTGAACGCCAGGCGGTCGTTGTCCTCCAGGGTGGTGACCTCGATCTCGGGCTGGCCGAGCGCCTTAACGCCGGTGTCACGCACCGCGTCGGAGTACGCCTTGGGCAGCGCCTTGTTGATGGCCTCTTCCAGGACGGCCGCCCGCCCCACCCGCTGGTCGATGATCCGGGCCGGAACCTTGCCGGGACGAAAGCCCGGAACCCGCACCTGCGAGCCGATCGCCTTGTAGGCCTCGTCCAGGCTGGACTTCAGCTCGTCAAAAGGCACCTCGACCGCGAGCTTCACGCGGGTCGGGCTCAGGGTTTCGACGCTGCTCTTCACGGTGTGCTCTTCGCTCCTCGGCAGATTAATCAGCGGTGTCAGGCTGGTGTGCCTGGTGGTCCCGCCCGGATGGCTGTCGATCCGGGCGGGTCCGACGTCGTGCGGTCAAGCTCGTCGGGGTGACAGGATTTGAACCTGCGGCCCCTCGCTCCCAAAGCGAGTGCGCTACCAAGCTGCGCTACACCCCGGTACCTGACACCGCGCCCGCTGGCATGGCACCTGTACCGATCGGCAAGTGTACGGGTGCGCGATCTGAGCCCCGGCACACGCTAGGCTGCCCAGGCATCTTGCAGGTCAGGCCCGTCCGGTGCCCATCCACGGGGCGGCGGTACATTCGGGCGATCTGCGACTAATGCGGGTGTAGCTCAATGGCAGAGTCTCAGTCTTCCAAACTGATTGTGCGGGTTCGATTCCCGTCACCCGCTCCGCGCGCCGCAGCCTCTGACTGCGACTCCGACTGCCACCGGTCCGGTTTCGGGGCCGCCCCGCCGACTTGTGCCCTTCGGGCCTGCGCGAGACCCGCGGATCAGAACGGTGTGTGCGACCCCTGCTAGTCGGCGGTCGCGGTGTCGCGGTAGCCCACCGGATGGTTGCCGCCCCTGTCGATGAAGTACTCATTGATGGCCTGGGCGATCAAATTGTGCTGGTAGTCATCGGCCACCAGCAGCCCCAGCACGTAGGCCTCGATTTCCAGCTCGCCCGTCGTGCCGCTGACCGCGATGTGCCGCAACCACAGTTCGGGATAGGTCATGCCGGACAGCCGCATGCCTTCCTGCAGGCTCATGCCGGGGCCGGGCGTCATGATGAGCCGCCGGCCATCTCGACGACGTCATGGGCGACATCGAAGATGCTGCGACCCTCCACCCGCGACCGCTGGGTGAGAACCGCGAATGCCACCGGACGACTGAGGTGCTGGCGGCCCATCAACGCCGTCTGGGCGCCGGTGACCACCCTGGCCCGCGCCTGCGCCGCCTCGATCTCAGTGGCCGGCAGCGCCACGTCGATCGGTCGGACGGGGAGGACCGGGCGGCCCATCAGGGTGGACACGCAGCGGGCCAGCAGATCGGCCACCGCGCGCGGCCGTTCGTCATCGAAAGCGTAGCGCGACGTGGCGTAGAGGTTGATGGCGGCCGGGCGCGCCGTACCGATCAGCGGCAGCGAGATCGACGTCCGCACGCCTCGCTCGATCGCGGCCCCGGTGAAGCCCGGAAACCGCTCTGCGTCGGTTCTCGCGTCGAAGTGCTGGTGCCGCTGCTCATAGGCGGCAGCCATGCACGGCCCGGTGCCTGCGTCGTACTGGGCCTTGTCCAGATCCAGCGCCAGGTCGCCCGATGCCACCGGGGTGCGATAGCCGCTGTGCTCGATCTCGGTGATGCTGCACCCGACCGTATCCGGTGCGACGTCGAGCCCGAGGTCAATCGCGTGCCTCAGCAGCGTGTCGGAATCGTCACCGGCGACGGGCCCCGACACCGCGTCCAGCAGTTCAGCCCACTGTCGATGTGTGCTCACTGAGAATCCTCACAACAGTCCACCGGTGCTCGTCACCGGCAACCAACAATACCTAGGACGACGCCGCGACCCCGGCAACCTCGCCCCACTTGGGGTCGAGGCTGCCGCCGGAGGCAGCGGACCGCTCTGCCGCCGCTAAGCCCCACGGCCAGGCGACGGCGACAGCTCAAGAATACCTGTCCGGGTGACGTCGAACGCGACATCCACCAGCTTGCGATGCCCGTGTTGGCTGGCGATCCGGAGCAGATCGAAGGCCTGTTCCTGAGTGATCTTGTACTGGTTCATCAGCACGCCGACGGCGACGCCGATGCCGCGGTTGCTCTGCAGGGCACGCTCGAGGTGCTGCACCTGCTCGTGCAACCGGGCGCTGGCCGTGGCCATGGAGGCATGGGTCGCCAGCATCATCACCAGGGTCTCGTCGGCCACGTCGAAGGCATTGCTAGCGGTGGAGTACAGATTCAACGCGGCCACCAGGTCGTCGTCCTCGAGAAACAGCCGCACCGACAGCATGCTGCAGATGCCTTCCTGCGCGACCGCCCGCCGGCCGAACTCCGGCCAGCGCGGGTCGGCACCCAGGTCACCGGTGCGAAAGGTCTCCTGCTGGATGGCGGCGTCCACACACGGCCCGCTGCGGAGCTCGTACTGGATCCGGTCGACTCGTACCGGCACCTCACTGGTGTTGCCGACGGTCTCGAACGTGCCGCGCCGGCCCCTGCTGACCGCAGCGTGTTCGGCGCCGGCAACCAGTGCGACACTGCGACCGGCTACCAGTCCCAGCGTGCTGTCCAGCCCGTGCTCGGACATCAGCGTGCGCCCCAGGTCGGCGAACAGCACCGCCAGCTCGGACAGCGACTGCGACGTCGGGGTCGAGTTACTGAGTCCCATCGCGGTCCCGCCTTCTTGCTCAGGCCTGTTCAGGGCACCGCGGTTTTCACGGTCATCTCACTGAACTCTCTGTGCCGGAAAGCTACCTCACCGTTGCCACTCGGCGCTGGACTCGACCGTCGCAAGTTCTGGGGTGGACAGGTGCAGCACCTCATACCGGCAGCCGGTGGCCCTGCCGGTATGCACAGTGTGAAACGCACGAGTCCCCCCCGGCTGGGTCCACCGCCAGCGCCGAGCCGAACAGCCCGTCCTGGCCGGCTCGCCCGCCCAGCACCCGGATTCGAACCCCAGCGCCTCGACCGGATCGGCATCGGCAGCCAGCGGCGACCGCTCGACGGTGGCCACCCGGGGAAGCAGCGCCCGGCAACGGCGCATGCATATATTGTCGCCCCCCTCTGCGAGAATCCTGGAATGAGCCCACACCGAGGCCTGGTCGAGCTAGGGCCGAGCACTCGCTCGCCACAACCGGCCGGCCGACTGCCCAAGGCACGCGTGAAGCGTCCTCAGATCATCGGCGAGCTGATCGTCGTCCTGGTGCTGCTGCGGGCCTATGACCTGGTCCGCGGTCACGCCGAGCTCAGACAGGCCGCCGCCCTGCGCCACGGTGAGCAGTTGCTCAACGTCGAGCGCTGGCTGCACATCAATGTCGAGCTGTCGGTCAACCTCTGGACTGCCCAGCAGTCCGCGCTGTCGCTGCTGGCCAGTTACTGGTACCAGTTCGCGCACCTGTCGGTGACGCTCGGGGTGCTGGTCTGGTGCTGGTGGCGGCGTGCCCACAGCTACCGCCGAGCCCGCAACGCACTGGTGCTCACCAACGTCTTCGGCCTGGTGATCTTCCTGATCTTCCCGGCGGCGCCACCGAGATTCCTGCCGGGCTTCGGCTTCGTGGACGCGGTCGCCCGAGCCGGCTTCGGCACTTCGCACGGGGGTCCGGTCACCGCCGACCAGTTCGGCGCGTTCCCGTCCCTGCACCTGGCGTGGGCGGTGTGGACGGCGGTGGTGGCGCACCGCCTGGTTCGCTCGACGGTGCTGCGCCGGCTCTGGCTCTGCTACCCGCTGATCACCGCCACAGTCGTCGTCGCGACCGGCAACCACTACCTGCTCGACGTGCTGGCTGGCAGCCTGATCGCGCTCACGACGCTGGCGATCGCGTACCGCATTCCCAGCCGCCGAAGCAGGGATCCGCACCACCGTCACGATGAGGACAGCCGCGGGGACCACGGGCAGGACAAAACCGCGAGCGAACTGGGCATCGCCAATCCCCCGCGGTTCAAGGCTTACCCGAGCAGTGTCTGCGCGGCTGAACTGCAGCAATCCGGCCCCGACCGGGTGGCGCTGAACTCATTGGCTGCCGCCCGCCCACCCGTTGCGCCACCCGTCAGGTGGTCAGTGGTTTTTCGACCGTTGATTATCGCCATGCTGGCCACTCGCTCGGTTGCCGTTCGCACGCCGGCCATTCGATCGGTGCCCGTGCGCTCGGTGCCGGTTCGCTCGGGGGCAGCTCGCTCGGTGGTCGTTCGCTCGGCAGCGCTTGGATCGTCGGCGCTTGGATGGTTGGCGGCTCGGTGCTGCCTTCGGCAGCGGTGGCTCACCGCGCTTGCCCACGGCTGCCGGCGCGGTTGGGCTCGACCGGCTCCCCCGATGGCAGGCAGCCATCCGATGCCGGCGAGTTCGGCAATTCGGGCGGGGGCCGCTGCAGACCAGCCGGCCGCGTCCTGACTGAGCCCGGCTCGACCGGACGCGACGGCGGTGACAGGGAGCTCGACATGTCGAGTAGGACGCAAGCGCGGCCTGTGTCGGCCTGCCCCGCACGACCGCCCGGTTTCGGGACCGGGCGCGGTCGGACAGGATGAGCGTATGACCACACCGGACGGCACGCCGCGTCGGCGGTACCGCCGTTCGCACCGGCCGCAAGCGTCACCGGCCGCGGACGAGCGGGTGGCCGCGCCGGACGAGACGGCCAACGCCGCGCTCGACCAAGCCGAAGCCGCCACGCAACGCGAGGACGGCGCGCAACGCAAAGACGGCGCACAACGCAAGGACCGCGCGCAACGCAAAGACGGCGCGCAGGGGCGGGACACCGAGCGCGGCTGGCGCGAGCTCGCGGGCAGCTCGCCATCGCAGGTCGGTATCACCGGAGCCTTGCGGGCGCGCGATGTCTGCCGCCCGACCGCAGACGACCTGGCGACCGCCGAACGCACCGTGAACGTGGTACGCAGGCAGTGGCAGCCGCCGCCTCCGGACCGCTGAGCACCCAGTAAGCACCCGGCAGCCGGCGGGCTATTCCGACGGCAGCACGCCGTCGCGTTCGAATGCCGTGAGCATGCCGATCCGCCGGACGTGGCGCGGATCCTCGGAGAACGGCGTGTTGACGAAGGCGTCGGCGATCGCGATCGCCGATTCCTGGCTGTGCATTCGGGCGCCCAGACCCAGCACGTTGGCATCGTTGTGCTGCCGGGCCAGGATCGCGGTCGGCAGGTCGTAGGCTAGGGCGGCCCGAGCGCCGGTGACCTTGTTCGCCGCGATTTGCTCACCGTTACCGGAGCCGCCCACTACGACGCCGAGGCTGCCAGGCTCGGCCACCACCCGCTGGGCGGTGCCGATGCAGTACGGCGGGTAGTCATCCTCCGGCTCGTACCTGTCCGCCCCGCAGTCGATGACGTCGTGCCCCGCGCCCCGCAGATGCTCGGCCAGCACGGCCTTGAGTTCGAATCCAGCGTGGTCACTGCCCAGGTAAACGCGCATGCCGGCCATCGTGCCAGCACCGGTTGGGCACACAATGGCGGGGTGCCGAAAGCTGACCGTGACGGGGCGGCGCTGGCGACGCTCCGGTCGAGCCAACCTTCGGCCGCGCCAGGCGGTGCTCAGGCCGCCGCGAAGATGTGGTTCCCCGCCCCGTCGCGGCGCATCCGGTGCTCAGCCACCGCTGCCGCGGTCGGGATCGCGCCGTAGATGTGCGGAAAGAGCTGGCCGGCGCCGTACAGGTCCTCCTCCACCACCGGCAGCGCCAGCCGAGCCGGATCGATCTCGATCACGACCAGGTCATGCCGGTCGCGATAGCGAAGGTTCGCGGT
>JAABUK010008883.1_pt1 | contig 13938 bp, 18 predicted proteins | sample 5559141 | NCBI WGS metagenome assembly JAABUK01 (sample SAMN10711869, study PRJNA513367) | rock metagenome | isolation source: Antarctica rocks | place: Antarctica: Victoria Land, Pudding Butte nord | collected 2016-01-03
TGGGGCGGCGTGGGCGAGCCGACCATCGCCGTGGCGGCGCCGGCGGTGCTGAATGCCATCTTCGCCGCCACCGGCAAGCGCATCCGCAGCTTGCCGATCGGCGCCCAGGATCTGCGCAAGGCGTGAGGCCCGCGTTGCTGGTGCTGGCCGGGTTGCTCGCCGCCGCCGCACCGCCGCCGGGCGCGCAATCCTGCACCGGCTGCCACGCGGTCGGCAGCGCGATGGGCGCGCTGGACGGCATGGCCGACGCGACGATCGAAGCCAGCATGGCCGGCTACCGCGACGGCACGGCGCCGGCGACGATCATGAACCGCATCGCCCGCGGCTTCACGCCGGAGCAGACGCGCGCCATCGCGCAATGGTTCGCCGGGCGACAGCCGTGATCGGCCGCCGCCCGCTGCTGGCCGCGGCGCTGACCGCCCCGTTCGTCGCGCGCGCCCAAGGTGCGGCCCGGGTCGTCGTCGTCGGCGGCGGCTTCGGCGGCGCCACCTGCGCCCGCACGCTCAAGGCTGCCCGGCCGGCGCTCGACGTGACGGTGATCGAGTCCGATCCTGAATACGTTGCCTGCCCGTTCAGCAACGAGGTGGTCGCCGGCATGCGCGAGCTCGACCGCCAGCGCTTCGGCTTTGCGACCCTCGCCCGCGCGGTCAACCTGCGGCCCGGCCGCGCCCAGGCCATCGACCCGGCCGCCCAACGCGTCACCCTCGCCGACGGCTCGAGCCTCGACTACGACCGGCTCGTGCTCGCCCCGGGGATCGACCTGCGCTTCGACGCGCTGCCGGGCTATGCCGAGGCCGCCGCTCAACGCATGCCGCACGCCTGGAAGGCCGGCCCGCAGACCCTGCTGCTGCGCGACCAGCTGCGCGCCATGCCGGATGGCGGCGTCGTCGTGATGTCGGTCCCGGCCAATCCCTATCGCTGCCCGCCGGGCCCCTACGAGCGGGCGAGCCTGATCGCCTGGTATCTCAAGGCCAACAAACCCCGCTCCAAGCTGATCCTGCTCGACGACAAGGACGCGTTCAGCAAGCAGAAGCTGTTCGAGCAAGCCTGGGCGAATTTCTACCCCGGCCTCGTCGAGCGCGTCGGCCAGTCCGACGGCGGCAAGACCATCGCCGTCGACCCCGCAGCCATGACGGTGCAGACCGATTTCGAAACATACAAGGCCGCGGTGGCCAGCATCATCCCGCCGCAACGCGCCGGCGCGATCGCGGTCGCCGCAGGTGTCGCCGACCGGAGCGGCTGGTGCCCGGTCGACCCGGTCAGCTTCGAGAGCCGGCTCGTGCCCGGCATTCATGTGATCGGCGACGCCGCGATCATGGGCGCGATGCCGAAATCGGCGTTCGCCGCCAACGCCCAGGCCAAGGTGTGCGCCGAGGCGATCGCCGCCCTGCTCGATGGCGGGACGCCGCAGGCGCCGCTGCTGATCAACACATGCTATAGCGTGGCCGCACCGGGATACGGCTTCTCGGTCGCCGGCGTCTACCGCCCGCAGAACGGGCAGCTCACCGATATCGACGGCGCCGGCGGCACGAGCCCGCTCGACGCCCCGCCAGCGCAACGCGTGCAGGAGGCAGAGGAGGCCGATGCCTGGTATCAAACGATCACGCACCAGGTTTTCGGCTAGCGCGGCGCTGCTGCTGATGGCCGCAGCACCCGATCCGATGCGAGGGGAAGCGGTGGTCACGCGGCAGAGCAGCACCTGCGTGCTGTGCCATGCCGGCCCTTTCCCCAACCCGCATCTGCAAGGCGACGTCGGGCCCGACCTGCACGGGGTCGGCGCCCGGCGCAGCGTCGCCGAATTGCGGGCTCTCTTGACGGATGCGCGGCAGGTTGATTCCGGCACGGTGATGCCGTCTTTCGGCCGCACCACCGGGCTGACCCGGGTGGGCGCGCCTTGGACGGGCAAGCCGATCCTGTCGGAGGCCGAGATCGAGGACGCGGTGGCATATCTCGCGAGCCTGCGTTGATCGCGCGCCGGGCGTTCCTGCTGTGCGGCGCGGCGCTGGTCGCCCTGCCGCCCCGCGCCTGGGCCACGCCGGACGAAGTGGCCACGGCCATGCGCGAGATCACCGGCGAGGCGACAGCCAAGCCCGGCCGCGTCAAGCTCGACATCCCGGCCATGGTCGAGAACGGCAACGCTGTCGGCCTCACCGTCGGCGTGGCGGATGCCGAGCCGCGCTGCACCGACCTGTATCTGTTCGCCGAGCGAAACCCCCTGCCCCGCGTGCTGCATGCACGCTTCGGCCCGGCCGCCGGGCGCACCGAGCTTGCGACCCGGATGCGGCTGGCAACCTCGCAGCGAGTGATCGCGCTCGCCCGGCTCGAGGACAACAGTTTCTGGACCGACAGCGTCGACCTCCTGGTCACGCTGGCGGCGTGCCTGGAGTAGGCCATGGCGCGCGTGCTGCTGAACCTGCCCAAGACCGCCGCGCCGGGTGCCATCGTGCCGGTCAAGCTGCTGATCTCGCATCCGATGGAGAGCGGCCAGCGGCATGACGAGACCGGCAAGGTGGTGCCGCGCGACATCATCCATGAATTGCGCTGCGCCTATAATGAGGCCGAGGTGCTGTATCTCGACCTGTTCCCGGCGATCGCCGCCAACCCGTACTTCGAGTTCTCGTTCCGCGCCGACAAGAGCGGCACGGTGGAGATCAGCTGGGTGGACGACCAGGGCGTGGCCGGGTTCGTGCGGCGCGACATAGAGGTGGCATGAAGCGAGCGCTGCTGCTCGCCGCAGCACTGCTGCTCGGGGCCGCGGCCCCGCGCAGCGGTTACGACGACGCGACCGAAACGGTGCGGTCGATGCAGGACGATGACGACGCCAACCCGGCGATGCTCTGGGTCGGCCAGGGCATGACGCTCTGGGCGACGCCCCAGGGGAGCAAGGGCGAGTCCTGCCTCTCCTGCCATGGCGCGCCGGAGACGATGCGCGGGGTGGCGGCCCGCTACCCTCGCTTCGACGGCCGGGTCATCACGCTCGGCCAGCAGATCCAACAATGCCAGACCGAGCGGCAGGGCGTGGCCGCCTGGCCCGGCGAGAGCGACGAGATGCTGGCGATGACGGCGCTCATCGGCCTGCAATCGCGTGGCTTGCCGGTCGCGATCGACGCAAGCGGGCCGGCGCAGGCGACGCTCGACCAGGGCCGGGCGACGTTCGAGCGGCGCATGGGCCAGCTCGACCTGAGCTGCGCCGACTGCCATGACCGCCTGGCCGGCCATCGCCTGGGCGGCAGCCGGATCCCGCAGGGACAACCGAACGGCTATCCGGAATACCGGCTCGAGTGGCAAGGCATGGGTTCGCTGGAGCGCCGGCTGCGCAATTGCATGACCGGAATCCGCTCCGAGCCGTTCCCGGCTGGCTCGCCCGAGCTGGGGGCGCTGGAGTTCTATCTCGCCTGGCGCGCCAATGGGCTCGCGGTCGAGACTCCGGCCGTCCGTCCCTAAGCCCTCAACGCTCGCGCGGCTGCTCGAGACCGGCGTCGACGGCGGCCTGCAGCGCCGCCGGGTCGCGCAGGATGAGTGCGGCCCGGGTGCGTTGCAGCAACCCGGCCTCGGTCATGGCCGAGACCTCGCGCGAGACCGTCTCCCGCCGCGCGCCGATGCGCGAGGCGAGCTCCTCCTGGGTGGGCAGCGGATGCAGCACGCGGGTGCCGTCGGGCTTGGGACGGCTGAGCCGGAGCAGCTCGGCGCTCAGGCGCAGTCGGATCGGCAGTGCCGTCAGCTCCAGCATGCGCCGGTTCTGCGCCCGGATGCGCGAGGTGAGCAGCCGCATCAGCCGCAATCCGATCTCGCGCGAGCCGAACGCGGCATCGATGAACGGCCGCGCCGGCAGGGCGCACATCTGCGTGCGGACCAGTGCCTCGATCCGCGCCGACCGCGCGACTCCGTCGATCGCCGCCATCTCGCCGACCAGGTCGCCGGCGGCGAAGTCGCCCAGGATCTGCGTCCGCTCGCCGTTGGCGGTCTGGATCAGCACGCGCACGTGGCCCTGGACGATGAAATAGACGTCGGTGGTGGCATCCTCGAAATCCAGGATCGTCTGGTCGGGACCGGCGTCGAACCAGCTCGCATGCGCGGCGAGCCGGGCAAGCACGTCCGGCGCCGCGCCGGCCAGGAACGGGTGGCGCGCAAGGCTCGCGGCAGGGGTCGCAGCTTGGTTCAACACAGTAGACGCTCCCGTCCGGGCTGATACCACAACCGGTGGCGGCCGAGCGCAAGCTGGGTCGATCGCGTGACGGAGCACCGGCAAGCCGCGCTTCCCGCCTCCGTTTTGCGGTGATACGCTCCGACGCTGGTTTGCTTCGGTGGAGACAGGCTGGATGCGTTCCCTTCCGAAGCTGCTTCCGCTGCTCGCATTTTTCCTGCCGGGCTGCGCCGCCTCGCCCTATGGCGGGGTGGTCGACCGTTCGGGCTATGTCGACCATGTGCTGGAAGACGTCACCGCGATCCTCGAAGGCATGGCGGCCGCGCATCGCGGCGATCGGATGGTGCTCCGCGGTCCCGACTTCCGCTCGTCCCGGCCGCAAACCGGACGCGATTGAGCGGACACTCCGGTGATGGATCTGCCTGACGTCTTTCTGATGGGCTGCGGCGCCGGCTTCTCCGGAGACCGGATCGATGCGCCCCTCTCGGTGGTCGAAGCGATCGCAGCGTCCGGCCTGCCGGGGGCGATCATGTTCGAAACCCTGGCGGAGCGGACGCTGGCGCTCGGTCACGTCGCCCGACGGCTCGACCCGGAGCTGGGCTTCGAGCCGCTGCTGGCGGAGCTGGTGGGGCCGGTGCTGCCGCTGTGCCTCCAGGCCGGCATTCCCATCGTCGGCAATTTCGGCGCCGCCAACCCGCACGCGGCCGCGCGCCTGCTCAAGCGGCTGGCGGCCGAGCGTGGCTCGAGGGAGCCGCGCGTGGCCGTCGTCGAAGGCGACGACATCAAGGACGGTCTCGCGCTCGACGAGCTGACGGTGTTCGAGGCCGATCTCGGCCTGGTGCGCGACGATGCACGGCTGATCGCCGCCAACGCCTATCTCGGTGCCAGGCCGATCGCCGACGCGTTGCTGCAGGGCGCCGACATCGTCGTCACCGGCCGGGTCGCCGACCCGGCGCTGGCGCTCGGCCCCTTGGTCGCGCATTTCGGCTGGGCCTGGGACGATTGGGACCGTCTCGCGGCCGGCACGCTGGCCGGGCACCTGCTGGAATGCGGCTCGCAGGTCTCCGGCGGCTATTTCGCCGACCCCGGCTACAAGGACGTCCCCCGCCCGGCCGAGATCGGCTTCCCCATCGCCGAAGTCGAGCGCGGCGGCGCCTTCGTCATCACCAAGGCCCGAGGCACCGGCGGCCGGGTCGACCGGCGGACAGTCACCGAGCAGGTCCTCTACGAGGTGCACGACCCGGCCGCCTACCTCACCCCCGACGTCACCCTCGACATTACCGCGGTCACGCTGGCCTCCGACGGGCCGGATCGCGTGCGCGTCGCCGGCGCGCGCGGGCACGCGGCCCCGCCGACGTTGAAGGCGACCGTCTCGTTCGAGGGCGACTGGATCGGCGAGGCGGAGATCTCCTATGCCGGGCCGAACGCGCTGGCGCGCGCGAGGCTGGCCGCCGACATCATCGCCGAGCGCATCACCCTGCGACAACTGCCGGTCAAGCGGCGCCTCGACCTGATCGGCGCGTTGAGCGTATTCGACGATGATGGCGCCAGCCTGGCCGCTTCTGCGTCGGACGCGACAGAGATCCGCGTGCGCCTGGCCGTCTCGGGGCAGGACCGCCGGCCGGTCGAGCAGAGCCTGCAGGAAGTCCTGGCGCTGCTATGCTGCGGCCCGGCCGGCGGCGGCGGCCAGCGCCAGCAGATCCGCAACCGGGTGCGGACCGTCTCCTACCTCGTGCCGCGCGAGAGGGTGCGGCCGCGCGTGGTATTCGTGTGAAGATCAAGCTGCACGAGGTCGCGCACGCGCGCGCTGGCGACAAGGGCAACCGGCTCAACGTCAGCGTCATCGCCTACCATGCGGATTTGTGGGGACTGATCCTCGATCAGGTCACGGCGGCGCGCGTGCACGATCAGTTCCGCCATCGCGGCGCCACGAGCACCGTGCGCTACGAGTTGCCCAACCTGCATGCGCTCAACTTCGTCATCGACGAGGTGCTGGAGGGTGGCGTCAACGCCAGCCTGAACCTAGACATCCACGGCAAGACCAATTCGTTCCGCGTGCTCGATCTCGAGGTCGACGTGCCGGACGAGATCGCCGCGCGATTGCAGCACTACAGGGAGGATGCATGAGATTTCTCGTCACGATGGCCTTGGTGGCCTGCCTTCTCGGTTCCGGCGCCCGCGCCGAAGTGTCGGAGGTAACGGCGGCCAAGCAGTATGGCGTCGCCTTCCTGCCGCTGATGGTCATGCAGCACGAGCGCCTGGCCGAGAAGCACGCCGAGGCGGCCGGGTTGAAGCTCGCCGTGAACTGGATCTCGGTGGCCGGGCCGAGCGTGATGAACGACGGGCTGCTCTCGGGCTCGCTGCAGTTCGCCGCCCTCGGCGCGCCGTCGCTGATCACGCTCTGGGACCGCACCCAACGCAACGTCGGCATCAAGGGCGTCGCCGCGATCACCACCTATCCGCTCTCGCTGATCAGCCGCAATCCGGCGGTGCACTCGGTGCGGGATTTCACCGCGGCGGACAAGATCGCCGTGCCGTCGGTCAAGATCTCGACCCAGGCGATCATGCTGCAGATGGCCGCCGCGCAGGCGTTCGGCGACGCCCGCTATACCGAACTCGACCCCTATACCGTCACGCTGGCCCATCCCGACGCAATGGCCGCGTTGATCAGCAACACGGCCGGGATCAACGCGCATTTCAGCTCGTCTCCGTTCTACGAGCAGGAGATCAAGCTGCCCGGCGCGCACCTGGTGACCACCAACTACGACATCCTCGGCGGCCCGGCGACCGCGCTGACCCTGGTCGCCAGCACGAAGTTCCGCGACGCCAACCCGAAGGTGTTCCGCGCCTTCTACGACGGGCTGAGCGAGGCGATCGACATCATCAACCGCGACAAGCCGGCCGCCGCACGCCTCTATCTCGAGATGTCGGGCGACAAATTCAGCACCGAGGCGGCGCTGATCGGCATGATCGGCAACAAGGATTACCAATACACGCTCCGTCCAGCCAAGGTGATGGCGACGGCGCTGTTCATGGCCAAGGTCGGCTCGATCAAGACGACCCCGTCCGCGCTGGGCGACATGTTCTTCCCCGAGGCGGCGGCCATCGGCGGCGACTGACTTCGCAAGACGCCCGCTCTCGTCTTGCGCGGCCATGCGAATTGCGGTTCCTGGGATGAATGTCCGACGCCGAGCCCGAGCACCCGTTTGCACCCTTCGTCCGGACCCTCGGGCGCGGCCCAGGACGCTCGCGGGCGCTGACCCGGCCGGAAGCGCGCGAGGCGATGGCCGCGGTGCTGCGCGGGGAAGCGGCGCCCGAGCAGGTCGGCGCGTTCCTGATGTTGCTGCGTTACCGCGGCGAGGCGGCCGACGAGATCTCCGGCCTGGTCGAAGCCGCGAGGGATGTCTTGGGCGCCGGCTTGCCGCCGGGCTGCCCGCCGGTCGCGCTGGACTGGCCGAGCTATGGCGCCGGGCGGACGCGAGGAGAACCCTGGTTCCTGCTGGCCGCGCTGGCGCTGGCCGCCGCGGGCGTCACGGTGCTGATGCACGGCAGCAACGAGTTCTCCCAGGGCACCGCGGTCGAGGCCGGCCTGGCGAGCCTCGGCCTGCCGGTCTGCCGCTCCACCACAGCGGCGGGTGCCGAGCTGGCGCGGAGCGGCTTCGCCTATATGCCGCTCGACGCGCTCAGCCCGGCGCTGAACCGCCTGCTGACGTTGCGCGGCCTGTTGGGTCTGCGCTCGCCGATCAATACCGTCGTGCGCCTGCTCAATCCGTTCGATGCGCCGTGCTCGGTCGATGGCGTGTTCCATCCGCCCTACATCGAGGTGCATCTGGGCGCGGCGGAACTGCTGGGGCGGGGCCGGCTGGCGGTCGTCAAGGGCGGCGGCGGCGAGGCCGAGCGTAACCCGGCCAAGCCCGTCAACGTCCATCTCTGGACGGACACGGGCCGCCACGAGTTGCTGCTGCCGGCGCGGCTCGAGCCGGGTGAGCCCGGCAGCCTGCGCGACGCCTGGCTCCGCGGCGACGGTCCCGGCGCCGCCACCGCGCGAGCGACGGTGGCGCTCGCGGTCCTGGCGCTCGGCCGCGCCGAGACCGCCGAGGCGGCCGACGCCATGGCGGACGCGATCTGGTCCGCCCGCCTGCACGCGAGCAGCTTGGCGTCCTGATGCGATACCTGCCGATCTTCCTCGACGTGCGCGGCAAGCGCGCGCTGGTCCTCGGCCGCGGCGAAGCGGCCGACCGGAAGGCCGACGCTCTGCGCCGGGCCGGTGCCGAGGTGGTGTTCGCCGAGCGGTTCGACCCGGCCTTGCTCGACGGCTGCGTGCTGGCGATCGGCGCCGAAGCGCCCGACGCCGATCTCGAGCAGTTGAGCCAAGCGGCCCAGGCACGAGCTTTGCCGGTCAACGTGGTCGACCGGCCGGCCTTGTGCAGCTACATCACGCCGGCCGTCGTGGACCGGGATCCGCTGATCGTCGCGGTCGGCTCTGCCGGCGAGGCGCCGGTGCTGGCGCGGCTGGTGCGGGCACGCATCGAGGCGATGCTGCCGCCCGCCCTGGCCCGGCTGGCATCCATCGCCGGATCGTTCAGCACCGAGCTACGGGCGCGTTTCCCGGCCCCTCCGGCCCGGCGGCGCGTGCTGGAACGCATGCTCGCCGGGCGCTCGGCCGATCTCATCCTGGCCGGAGACGAGGCGGCCGGCATCGCCGAGATGCGACGAGAGATCGCCGCGGGGACGGCGACCCCGCCCGGCCTCGTCTATCTCATCCCCGCCGGACCCGGCGACGCCGACCTCGTCACCATGCGCGCGCATCGATTGCTGGGCGAGGCCGACGTGGTCGTATTCGACGAGTCGGTCAGCGCCGCCGTGCTCGACCTTGCACGGCGCGATGCCGACCGCGTGCGCGCCGCCGGAGGCGCTATTCAGCTGCTTGAATTGGCCCGCGAGGGCAAGCGAGTGGTCCGCCTCGGCGCCGAATTACCGCTGGCGGCGCTGGTCAGCGACATCACCGCCGCCGGCGTGACCGTAGAGTGCGTGCCCGGCTTCTGAGCTAAGCAGGAGCCAGACGGCCTGGCGGGACGCTGGCCGTCTGGCGCGCCTCGGCCGGGGCGAACTGCTCCGCCCGGCGGAAATCATCCGCCTCTTGAACGGTGTAGCTGTCCGCCAGAGCCCGCAGAAATTTCAACATCGCCTACTCCGCCGCGAGACGCTGCGCCGAGAGCGCGAGCAGCGCGTCGCGGCCCAGCCGATTGCAGAAATCGCCAAACCCCTCGCCCGGCGTGCGGTCGCGGGCCCAAGCAGCGATCGGCGCCGCGAGATGCTCGCCGATCGCATCGCCCGGGATGCGCTCGTGCAGGAGGAAGCTCAGCCTTGTCCCTTCGAAATCGCCGCCGACGAAGATCGCGTATTTGCCCGGCGCGCGCCCGACAATGCCGATATCGCCGTCATAGGGGCGGGAACAGCCGTTCGGACACCCGGTGATGCGGACGCTCAGGCGTTCGTTCTCCAGCCCGTGGCTGCGCAGCACGCCCTCGATTTCCGAGACCAGCGGCCCGCGCACGCGCTCGGCTTCGGACAACGCCAGGCCGCAGGTCGGCAGCGCGACACAGGCCAAGGCCCACGCCATCACCGGGGTGATGTCCTGGCGGAACGTGGCCCCGTGCTCACGGAGCAGGGCTTCGATGGCGTCGCGGTCGCCGGGCGCGATATCGGTCAGCAGGATGTCCTGCTGTGGGGTCAGGACAGGCACCACGCGATAGCGGCGCACAACTTCGCGCAGCCCGGTGCGCAGCCGCGCTGTGTCAGTGTCGACGATCCGGCCGGACGCGATCGGCAGTCCCAGCCAGAGCCGGCCGTCGCCCTGATCGTGCCAGCCGAGCAGTTCTGGCACCTGCAGCTTCGGCAGCGGCGGGGCATCGTCGAGCGGCGCACCGTAATGCTCCTCGATCCGCGCCTTGACCCAGGGCAAGCCGCGGTCGTCGACCACGTATTTCAGCCGAGCGCGCTTACGGTTGCCGCGGTCGCCCGCATCGCGCTGCGTCTTGATGATGGCCTCGCACAGCCGCAGCAGATCGGCGGCATCGACGCGGCAGACCGGGCTGGCCACGCGCGGATAGGTCTCCGGCTTGTTATGCGTCATGCCGTGGCCGCCGCCGATGCAGGCGATCCAGCCGGTGATCTGGCCGTCCGTGACTTCCGCGACGAGCCCGAGATCGTTGGACAGCACGTCGATCGTGTTGTCGTCCGGATGGATCAGGCCGATCTTGAACTTCCGCGGCAGGAAGGTCGGCCCATACATCGGCTCGTCCTCGGCCTGCTCGGCCGCGTCCTCGCCGAGCACGAAGATCTGGTGGTGCGCCTGCGTGCGGGGCAGCAGGACGCTGGAGAGGAACTCGGCCGTCGCATGAAGGCCGGCATGGACGGCATCGCGCACCGGCGCCGGCGTCGCCGTCACGTTGCGCACCACGTCGCCGCAGCTGGCCATCGTGGTGAGCAGCATGTTGTCGATCTCGGCGATCGTCGCCTTCAGGTTGCGCTTGGCGACCGCATGGAACTGAAACGTCTGCCGCGTGGTGATGCGAAGCGTGCCATTCCCATAGCGGTCGGCCAACTCGTCCAACGCGAGATACTGCTCCGGCGTCAGCTTGCCCGCAGGGATGCGGGCCCGCACCATGAACTGCCACTCCTTGTCATGCCCGGCCTGCTTCAGCTCGGTCGCCGTGTCGCGGTCATATTGCTCATACGAGCCATGGAACTTGAGCAGTCCATGCGACCCTTCGCCGACGCTGATCGTGGTCGGATCAGCCAGTTCGGAGAGGATGGAACCTCGCAGACCCCGGCTGGATGCCTTAACGCCTTCGAGGGGGGAGAGAGCTTGAGCCATGGGAAGAGTCTGGCGTGTGCGCCTTGTTGCAACAAGGGAACACGCTGTCCAACTTCAGTGGCTTAGGAGATGCTTTGCCTATGATGCAGCGAGGCGGGAGAGATTTCTTCTCCCGCCTCGGGGCTCAACTGGCCGGCGCGCGCAGGCGCTCGTCATCCGCCTTCGGCAGCGGCCGCATGGGTGCTCTCGATCTGCTCGGCCGGCGTGGTCGGCGGCGCAGGATTGTCCTACTTGCGCGGCACCGAGCCGGTGATGGCGGCGGCGATGACGACCGGCTGCATGTATTTCCCTGTTTCGGCTGTCAGATGTCGAAGAACACCGTCTCGCGCTCGCCCTGCAGGCGGATGTCGAACACGTAGACCACGCCGCCGGCGCGCTCCTCGCGTCGCGCCAGCAGCGTCTCGCGGCGCACCGGCGGATCGATCATGCGCAGCACCGGGTCGTCGGCATTGGCCGGCTCGTCGGCGAAATAGACGCGGGTCGACAGGCCGATGTTGATGCCGCGCGCGACCAGCCAGAGATTGACGTGCGGCGCCATGTCCTTGAAGCCGCGGCGCCCGATCACCGGTCCCGGCTTGACCGTCTCGAACACCCATAGGCCGGTCTCGAAATCCGTCCCCGTGCGGCCCCAGCCGCGAAAGGCGGGATCGAGCGCGCGGTCCTGCGTGTCGGCCGGGTGGGCGTAGCGGCCGGCGGCGTTGGCCTGCCAAATCTCGAGCAGGATGTCGCGGCAGGGCGCGCCGAGGCCGTCGAGCACGCGGCCCTCGAGGCGAATGCGTTCGCCCAGCGTCTCCGACCCGGTCAGCACGTTGGAAAAGTTTTTTTCAAATGTGTCGAAGCCGGCTTGATGCGGGATCAGGCCGATATGCACGTAGGGTCCGGCCGTCTGCGACGCGGTTTCCTGCAGATAGTCGAGGCGTTGCATCGCTAATTCCCGTGCAGCTTGTTTTCGAACAGCGTCGAGCGCGACCCGCGCAGCACGATGTCGAAGCGGTAGGCCAGCATGTCGAGCGGGACGGACGCGTTGAGGTCCAGCCGGGCGACCAGGCCCTGCCGCGCGTTCGCATCCGGAATGGTGTTCAGGATCGAGTCGCGCGGGATCAATGGATCGCCCTCGAAATACATCTGCGTGATCAGCCGCTGCGCCCAGCCCGCGCCCATCAGCGAGAAATGAATATGCGCCGGCCGCCAGGAATTGACCTGGTTGCGGAACGGATACGCTCCGGGTTTGACCGTGCGGAACGCGTAGGCCCCGTCCGCGCCCGTGATCGTGCGGCCGCAGCCGCCGAAATTCGGGTCGATCGGCGCGAGATAGGTGTCGTTGCGATGCCGATAGCGCCCGCCCGCATTGGCCTGCCAGATCTCGACCAGCGTATGCGCCACGCCGCGCCCGTTCTCGTCCAGCACCCGCCCGTGCACGATGGTGCGCTCGCCGATCGGCTCGCCGCCCTTGGCGTAGTTCAGGATCAGGTCGGCATCGAGCGCGCCCAGCTCCTCGCGTCCGAACACCGGCCCGGTCACCTCCGAGAGCGAGTTCTGCAGCGAGAGCAGCGCCAGCCGCGGCGAGCGCAGCACGCTGGTCTTGTAGTCGGGCGTCAGCGCCGGCGGCTGTCGCGTGCGGTCGCGCTGAATGAACTCCTCGGTCGGCACGGCGGTCTCCCTTACCCTGATGGAACGTATCGCCGCGCCTGGGCAGCCATACGCACGGCGGGGTTGGCGGCGCGAAAGCCGGTGTAACCGGCACGCCGCTCGGCCCAGACCGCCAAGTGCAGATCACCCACGCGCCGCCGCGTCCATCAACGTCGCGACCCGGCGCAGCGCCAGCGCATACCCTTCCGTCCCCAGCCCAGCGATGATCCCGTCCGCGCGCAGCGAAACATAGGAATGGTGCCGGAATTCCTCGCGCTTGTGGATGTTCGAGACGTGCACCTCGATCACCGTGCCTTCGAACGCCGACAGGGCGTCGAGCAACGCGACCGAGGTGTGGGTGAACGCCGCCGGGTTGATGACGATGGCGCCCGCCGTGCCCCGCGCCTCGTGGATCCAGTCGATCAGCTCGTATTCGCGGTTGCTCTGATGCAAGCGCAGCTCGAGACCGAGCTCTGCCGCCAGCGCCCGGCACGTGCGCTCCACATCGGCGAGCGTCTCGTGCCCATAAATGTGCGGCTGGCGCTGCCCCAGCAGGTTGAGGTTGGGCCCGTTCAGGACATACACCAGCCGGCTCATCTCAGCTCACCGTGAACGGCACGCCGTCGACGCTGGCCGGGAACTCCGGCATCGGCCGGTGCAGCCATTTAGGTTGGTCCGACGATTGAGTTGGTGCATCGCTGTCTTCCCGGTTGAGTTGATCATCGTGCGCCCGAAATCGTCGCTCTCGATCCGCTGCGCCACCCCAGAGCAGGTCTGGCAAATGTTCCAGCACGTAAGTAGACGTTTAATTCATGTCAAGCAGCTCGCTCGAACGCGCATTGATGTCGGAAACACCTCACAAAACTGCCCGGCGCGCCCGGGCCAGCGGCTTGGTCGTCGCCGAGACCCCACGCGCGCTGGCCGCCAAGGCCGCCCCGGAAGCGGATTGATGGAGACCACCATGCACATGACCCTCGACCTGGCCACACGCATTGCCGACGCCGCCTTGGCGGCCGGGCGCGAACACAAATTCATGCCGCTCTCGGTCGCCGTGCTCGACGCCGGCGGCCATCTCGTCGCCTTCAAGCGCGAGGACGGGTCCGGCATCCTCCGCTTCGACATCGCCTTCGGCAAAGCCTGGGGCGCGCTCGGCATGGGCTTCGGCTCGCGCGAGCTGTTCAACCGTACCCAGGCCAACCCGACCTTCATGGCGGCGCTGTCGACGGTGAGCGGCGGCCGCCTGGTTCCGGTCCCCAGCGGCGTGCTGATCCTCGCCGAGGGCCGG
>JAABUK010008887.1_pt1 | contig 13929 bp, 18 predicted proteins | sample 5559141 | NCBI WGS metagenome assembly JAABUK01 (sample SAMN10711869, study PRJNA513367) | rock metagenome | isolation source: Antarctica rocks | place: Antarctica: Victoria Land, Pudding Butte nord | collected 2016-01-03
GGCAATTTCCCCCCCCCCCCCCCCTCCTATGCTTTCCAAAACCTCGTGCTGTATGTGATTTTACTCTTCCCCTATCTTGGGATGGACCTGTAATGACAGGAGCCTGCCTGTTGGCCAGAACCTTATGTGAGTTAGTACGTGGCAGCTTCGTCTTGTCCCAGTGCTGCACGCCGATTATACAGGAGGCTGATGGCTGTGGTGCTAGGTGCAGTATGCACTGAGTGGTTGGGTGTAAGGGCACTACTGGGGCCAGTCTTGTTGTTTCACTGCTAGGGTTGGTCCTCAGGCTCAGTCCTGGTGTTGCATGGTCCAGAACTGAGTCAGGGCATGTGAGCGTAGAACAGCACATGAGCTAGCATGAGCTGGCAGGAGGCAACAGCTCCGCGCGCTTGCTCTTGACTAAGTACAGCCCCATCATACTGTACCATCTGTTGCTACGTCCTAGCAGCCCAGCCTGCCAAGGTTCTTTGCATGTGTAGGGTTTAGGGCTTACTTAGGGCCCACACCCTAAACTCTGAATGTCACAGCCTGCTGACACATGCCCAACCTGGTTGCAGGATTCAGCTGGGTGAGCTGCTAGCCTCTGCCCTTCCTGTGCCCGATTCGCTTCCCATCACCAAGCCCTTACTCCCCTCACACACCTCCCTTTCTCCTCCCCCTTCAGGCCCTGCAGCCTTACCTGCAAACCCCTCAATGCCCCCACAGCACCACAGGCCCAGGGCCGTTGAAAACGCCCTACATCATCAAGGGCCGCCTGCCACAGCCCCAGCATCTGAGCTGGCTCATGATGCTGTTGCAATTGGCTCAGAGAGGCCATGTGAGACAGGCCTGCAGGATGTACAGCCCTCGTGCAGTCACAGACTTGGGGAAGAAGCTGTACGGGCTCCAGGAGGAGCTTTGAAGGGAGTTGCGCCTGCTGCTTACTCAACCCTGCAAGCAGTAAGCTTTCTGGCGTTTTGCAGCCTTGTATCATATACTTCTTCACTGGAAAGAAAAGAAAAGACTAAGCCGTTCGGCATCGTTTCAATGAGAAGCCACATATTGTAGGGCTGCCTAGGTTACTTCTTCACTGTGTATGCATGAGCATACACGCTGTCACCTTTGCAGCAGATGATGTCCACCCCTGTTAGACACCACATTCATCTAGTCAAAACCCTATACCCTAATTTTTCATTCCAGCTTGATACAAAATAATGCTGGAAGCGCCTGCGACACATGTCATGCATAGGTAGCAGGCCATAACTCCATGGTTCAGGGTTGGCAGCCAATTAGGATTTGGTGGGACATAAGTCTGTGTATGAATGCAGGCTCAGAAGCAGTTACAGGAGGTGAAGCAGCACCTGAGTGCAAGCCTGACCCTGAGCCCTAGGGCTTCCGGCACGACTCATACTCCCCACAGAGTAGGCAACAGAAAGAACTGCTCCCACTCTGTGTTGGCTGTTTGGTCTGTGACACACTGCCGTTGTGGCACTCAGCCGCCCATGCATCTGCTTGTCTGTCTGTGTGTGTGTGTGTGTGTGACTTTTGTTTCTATTTGTAATCCCCTCTAACTCCTTGGTAACAAACCTGAACGCTGATGTGCCGCATGCATAGCGTCGGTCGTGCAACAGGCACACCTGCTGGCATGACAATTCACCATGTCTGTGCTTACGTGGTCTTCGGTGCATGAAAGGTATCATACCATATTAAGTGTTGTGTTGTGTTATTATAGTAATATCTTGTTTGCTTCATGGGGTCATGATGTTGGCGTGAACAGTGAGATGTATGAGGTACATGTGCAGGTGTCTGCCACCAGGGCAGCTTCCAACAGCCCTGTGGATGAGCTGACCACGCCTAGTCCATTCAGCAGGGATGATCAGGGCGCACACACTGCCCCACAGGGCAGGGCAGCTGAGGGGGAGGGCTCTTCCGAGAAAAAGCCCTTCTTGAGACGCCGACCCGGGCACATGCCTGTCAGTCAAAGGTGTTGTTGCAGCTTCACCAAATCATTCACTTGCATTAGTCAGTGCTGCATGCAGTTTGGCTTGCTTGACATGTCAATGCTGTCTACTGGCAACATGTCAGTTTGGTGTGAAGTGTTGGTTAAATGCAGAGCTGGCAACATTCATCAATTTGTTAGCTGGCTGGTGTACGTGGATTGATGTCAGATCCTGAGATTTAGATGGATTTCCATCTTCAAAGGAACTCAAACAATCCTGAGCTTTGGTCAGGATTTGTCTTAGCATTTCATCGGGAGAAGTGTGTGTAGTGTTGGCTCCAGCCAATAAAGTCAGCTGCATGTGCTACACAGCTCTGAACACACTTCAAAACACAGCCTGCGCTTCCATGCAAACCTATGCAGTGCCTCATTCCAGCAAAATGTCGTACATATCAGTATCAAAGGTGCAGCAAGATATGATGGTGAACAGGCATACAGCAAGTCATGATGCTGAATACGTTTGCAGCAAGTTATGATGGTGAAAAGGTATGCAGCAAGGTATGATGGTGAAGAGGTATGCGGCAAGGTACGATAATGAAATAAAATGCAGCAAGGTATGATGGTGAAGAGGTATGCAGCAAGGCATGATGATGAAGAGGTATGCAGGCTGAACTGGAGTGAAGTGAAGCCTAGGACGCAATGCCGGCTGGAGCCCTCGTACATCCCTGTCAGGAAGAGCAATCACCAGCGTGTCTCTGCAGACCAGGCAGCCAGTCAGGAAGCTGCAGGGGCTAGCCCCACAGGCACACAGGCCCCACGGGACAACCCTAGGTGAGTCACATGTCATGCAGCATGCCAATTTTTGGACTGCCAACCACACATGCTGCCTTGCTTCATCGTCCCTGCAGCCGTGTGCAGGTTTCTGTCCTTCCCTGCCCTTCCCTGCCCTTCCCTGCCCTTCCCTGCCCTCCCCTCCCTTCCCTCCCCCTCTCCCTTGACACGCATTGTGCTGTCCAGGAAAGCATGGGGCAGCAATCAGCCTGATCCCAGAGCGCGTGCACCTCCTGATCCAAAACAGGGCAGCTTTAGGTCAGCCTCAGACTACCAGTCTCCATATGCAGCCAGTCCTGGTAGTTTGGATGTTACTCAAAAGCGAACAGGCCGTAGTTCAGAGGGCAGTGGCAGCAGGAATGAGGGCCAGTCAGCAGCTGCCCCCCAGGCCCCAGGGCCCTTGGATGATATACTGGGGCAGGTCACTGATTTGCTCTCTCAAGTCAATGACATACTCGGCAGATGATGCAATGAGCAATGTAGTGAAGCAGCTTGGCAGTCAGGATTCGGCATACCAGGTTGCGTACATAAGGTGGCAGTGCTGATAGACGCAGGTGCAGTTGGTGTGCTATACATGTGTGCATAAGTCTAAGTCTGGAATGATGACCATGCACGTCAAGAAGAGTTTGACCGTACTTTTCGTGCAACCTGCATTTGATATTTGCTTGCTTGCTCAATAAGAAAGGTTTTCAAAATAAGGGGCTGATGATTTGTCCATGATGATCAAGTGATTGCTGTTATGCATGCAAAGCGCATTGTGACCTGCACAACCAGAAGTACAGCTGTCATCATCTATCCAGCAAAGGCAGAACTAGCTTCTTTTTAGCCCAACAGTGTGTGTCCTATGCAAACCGTGCTGTTATCAAGATCTGCCTTACCCTGCTCCTGCCTGTGGAGTGTGCACCTTTGCCAGGCACATCTGCCGAAAATTCTTTTTTGTCGGGACGGCTGTCGCAATAGGGGATTTTTGCCTGACCTTTGAGACTTGTCCTGGGACTTGTCTAATGCCTTGTCGTTCAACCTACACATACACGGTCTAATAGTCTTCTTGTGCCCGGTTAAGAGTGAGAATAGGCTTGAGAATTCAGTGCAACAGACACATTTGTGCACCTTCAGTCAAGCCCACATCACACAAACGCACACCGCGCAGGTGCGTGATCAGTGTGTCACAAAGTGCGTTGCTGGCACTGCGACAGTGCAAGTCATTACGTAGCAAGTTTCCTGACCTGAGCAGGCGTGAGCAGCCATGTCGGAGCAGCCTAGCGAAACATCCATTGAGAAGTCGGTGGAGTCCTCAAAGGCTTTCCAAGACAGGTCTAAGAACTCTGAAGACGTACATGTGACGACAGCGTATGACTCCGACCTTCCTGCAGACTTGAATTTTGCTTGTGGACATCAGCTGCTAGTCTTCCGAGTTGCCTGCATGTTATAGCACACACTGCAGACAATGCACACGCTGCAAAGTGGTGCAGGCAAGAGGGCATGCAGCCTAGCACTTTAGATCAACCAAGGTCTGACAGCACCACTGAGGGTGATGCATATTATCCTGAGGGCAAGAGCTCGTAAGTGCATGCATATGGACGAAATATGTCATGTGTGTACATTTGGCAAAGGCACAGCTTTGTCCCAGTTGTTGCTAAGCGCCAATGTCGTGTTTGTCCAGAGGTCTCTTGGTATCAGCACCTGCTTTGTCACGTATGCATGTAGCTGAGTCCAAGTTGTGTGCGTATTGTGCTGCAGGTATGAGGCTGCTGGTGAGAAGGTCGGGGACAGCTTGCAGGCAGCCAAGCAGAAGATTCTTGGCTGACTCAGATGACAAAAGCCTTTGCCATCCTGCTCAGGCCCAACTTGTACCATGAGAATAACCCTTAAGGGCTTTGTAGTTGTACCCTTTATATCCAATCTGATTGAGTCTATTGATAGAGAGTAGCTGTGAACAATGTATAGTTGTTGCCATATCACACATCGCTAATCAAGATGCATAAGCAGCTGTGCTCACTTTGGTAATGCCCGTCATCAATGAAAGTTTGAGCTATGGTCAAGTTTGTCAGAACAGGATACTGCAATTTGCAAATAAGCAAAGCACCCTAACAGTGACAAATCTTATCTTGCCTCCCAGTAATAACATTCTAAGCCGCGTACATGTACACAGGTCCTACACGGCTTGATTCTGCAGACTTGCATGGTTTGCCCTTGGCACCCGCACAGGTACATAAATTCATGGCATACCAATAGACTGACATGCAGCACTAGATGAAACAGCATCCACTGGTATTCAACATATCCAGCATCACCCGTTGTGTCCACGCTGGCTACCCGACTTCAAGTGACATACTTCTATTCTCTCGAAATTGCTACATGCAGGGCACAGACAATGCTACGGTATCCGTGCCCTATAGGCCTGATCAGGTCTGGTGACTTATGACTAAGCTAGCCTAAGTAGACTTGCAAGTCTGGTTTGGCTGAATACAAGCTGTTTTTAAAAGCTCATTGATGCAATTGTTGAGGATGCTGTCAGAGGAGGTGTACACAGTTCATGCATCTGCTGATTCTTCTTGCTTGACCTCAAAGTTTGATACACAGGGCATGTCAGAATTGTGCATCTGTGGGGCTAGTCTGACATCTGATCCAGCTGAGATACTGCCCTCCCCAAACCCTAGCAGCTCGATGGCAGAAGGTTGCCCTTCCTGTTCTGCCAATTGATTCAGTAAGGCTCCTGTGTCTGGAACCCATGGATATGTTTGCACCAGTATATTTGCCAGCTGAAAAGGTGTCATCATCTGCAAACAGATTTAGACCTTAGACCTGCTTTTAGCAGCATGCTGCAATGCCTCAAGGTGACGCAACTACTGCACATGACTCATGCATGTGAGTGCGAGTGTGAGTATGAGTGTGAGTGTGAATGTGCATGTGAGTGTGAGTGAGCATACATTGACACCAGTCTAGTGAGAATGCTGTGATGTTATAGCACACCCAGCTACTGTACAAGTGCTGTAGTGATGTAGTGACCAGACTGCAACCAGTACACAAGCTGCAGCTGCAGGCAGGCATAAGGTAATGCAATTGTCAGAACAAACATGGACAAGGTTGTATTTCATATTTCACATGCTAACAGTTGATGAGCCACAGACTGTTGTAGGTGAGCCCAGACCTTTTGCCAAATGGCAATGGACATCTGTAGCATGAGCAGCTGATCCTCCTTGAGGTTGCTGTATAGCTCTGTGAGAAGATCAGCCGCCTGGACATGAGCTTCAGACAGGTTCTTGCTGTTGACTGCCACTTCCTGCAGCCAAAAACGCCACAGTGCTTTTTCTTATACTTTGTTCAAGAAAATGTCAAAAAAAAGTTAGAATTAAAAATTATAGTGCGTGTCAAACATAGCACACTCTATGCCTACAATGCACATTGCAATCCGTAACACTTCACACATGCAAGGCTATATCAAATGTGATCTGCCACACAATTGTGATTTGCAGCCCTGTTACTGTACATGTGCTATACAATTTGAGCTATGCCGTAAGAGCTATTTCATGATCTGCTGTAATCAAGCTATGCTGCGACAGACAGAGTCAGCAAAGACCACATATGACTTCTTGAGAGCACCTCAAATACAGATAAGATGCTGCCATTTGCAGCACATAGCGATGGAGGTGTGCACGTGACAGATCAATGCATGAAGGGTATCCAATGCAGCCACGTGCAAACAGTGGGTTCAAAGCAGGGGCTTGCCTGCTTGTGTGTGTCCTTTGTGCAAGCTTGCAGCGCCTTGCTGATGCGCTCGCGCTCGCGCATGAGGCGTCCAATGCGTGGCAACACCCAGCGCCGCAACTCCATCAGCTCATGCTTCTGCTGCTCTGTCAGCTTCAATGACGTCTGCAACACAGGCTAGCACCTCAGGCTAGCACTTCAATGATGTCCGCAACTCAGACGACCACTTCAATGATGTCTGCAGCGCAGGCTAGCACTTCAATGATGTCTGCAACACAGGCTGGCACTTCAATGATGTCTGCAACGCAGGCTTGCACTAGGAATGAACAGGATCTGTCATGATGTAACAGGTTTGTCCGCCTGAGTGATTGCGACACAGCCACACGCGTTTGTAGCCAGCTATAAGCACAGCACCATGTTCCACATCTTGGTTATTGTTCTGAATGTCATGTTGACTTGCAACTGTTACCACAACAGCTTTGTGGATACCTGATAGTGATGGTATACATACCTCAAGGCAAGATTCAGTGTTATCTAGTGCCGATGCCAGGTTATTGGCTTCATGTGAGATATGGCTGAGAGTCATGCCACAGGTTCTTATGTAAGAAGTATGCTCCAGTGTCATGCATTGCAGCATTGTGTGAGCCATTCACTGGCCAACAGACATCAGGCGCCCCTACCCTGAACTTTGGCTGCGTCATGCTTTGCCATACGGTTACATGCAAAAAGTATGCCCCAGGGTCATGCAGTGCTGCATGGTGTGAGCCGTACACAGGCCATGAGATGTAGCATGGCTTATGGCCGAGGTCATATGTTGCTCCAGGACAATAGTTTGGGATCATGCACAAGACTGGCTGCTCTTAACAGACAAGGCTTGTACTGCATGTACCTAGCTCATCATGAGCTGGAAAGCATTTATTATTATTATTATTATTATTATTATTATTATTATTATCACTATAATTATTGTTACCATTATTATTGTTGTTATTGTTGTTGTTGTTGTTATTGTTGTTGTTGTTGTTGTTCTTCTTATTATCATCATCAATGATGGTATTCATCATCATTATTGTTACTGCTACTACAATTATTTATATTTGTTACTGCTACTACTATTATTACTACTACTATTACTATTATTGTTATTGTTGTTGTTATTATTATAACTAATGTTATTGTTATATTTATTATTATTAATAATAATATTATTATTATTGATTATGCACAAAGCCCTGAGGCCATGCCATGCAGCATTGGGAAAGCCATACCAGGACGTTGGCCATCATTTCTGCCATGGCTTCAGGCAGAGGCTTCTTCTGCTTGCTGATGCGCCTGCCCTCCTCCATGCGTGCCATGAGGAAGTGCTGCAGCTCATAGGGGTCATGCATGGCCTTACAGGAGCACATTGTGATGGCCTCTTGCAGTGTGCTCTGCAAACAAGGCATGTGTTATTGAAACATACACGCATCGCACAGCATGATTAATGACCGGTGAAATGCAGCCTTGTGATCCTCCATGCATGCGATGAAGAAGTGCTGCAGCTCATAGGGGTCATGCATGGCCTTGCAGGAGCACGTTGTGATGGCCTCTTGCAGTGTGCTCTGCATACAAGGCATTTGTTTTCGAAGCAATGGCCGGTGAAATGCAGCCTTGTGAGCCTTCATGCGTGCCATGAAGAAGTGCTGCAGCTCGTATGGGTCGTTCATGGCCTTGCAGGAGCACATTGTGATGGCCTCTTGCAGTGTGCTCTGCATACAAGGCATTTGTTTTCGAGGCAATGGCCGGTGAAATGCAGCCTTGTGAGCCTTCATGCGTGCCATGAAGAAGTGCTGCAGCTCGTATGGGTCGTTCATGGCCCTTGCAGGAGCACATTGTGATGGCCTCTTGCAGTGTGCTCCGCATACAAGGTACTTGAGTTTGTGCCAACGGCTGGTCAAATGCAGCTTTGTGACTAGGGCATTTCTATATTGCATGCATTCATGTGCCTAAAGCATTTCAAGATCATATGCAGCCATGCGACCAGGGAAAACTGTATTACACGCAGCCCTGTGAGTACGGCATTTCATTATCAGATGCAGCCATATGACTAGGGCATTTCTATATTGAATGCACCCTTGCGACCAGGGCACTTCTACATCGCATGCAGCCTTGTGGATAGTTGCGGCGTTTATGTATTGAACGCAGCCTTGTGACCAGGGCCTTTGGGTATCAGAACACACTCCTACCCTATGAGGACAATGCAGCCACCTCAGCATAGCAAGGCATTGCATAAGCTGCTCCAGCCTGCCTGGCGCTTATCGCAGCGACTCCTGAGGAAAACCAATGACCCAATGCACGTGCTAGGGTATGACACATAACAAAAGGGCTAATGGAGTTGTATTCTCATGGCAACTTTGAAATGTATTCAAGAACTACGATTCCAAGATGCCATGACGATACAACTCAAGGAGGCATGATGTTCTGTGTCATACCTGAGGTGCATGCATTGCGTCTTTGGATCTCCTCATATGTTACTGCAACAAGTTGAGTGCAAGATGTACAAGTCGAAGACACCATGAAGATTCAACTCAAGGATCCATCATGTTCTGTATGCATCATGCAGCTTCGCAATTTGCTCACCTGAACTTCAGCCCCTGCCGCTGAATCTGGATCACCCTTGGCATTCAACAGCAACACCGCCAGCTTGCTCACGTAATCCTGCATGACAGCGCCACCATCTCAGTGGCCCAACCCACAAGGCAAACAATATCATCGGTTCTCAGACCCTAAACACCAAAAATGCAAAAACCCTAATCCCTACAACCTATCAAACAACCCCAACAAAGTTGGAAGTTTGAACTTTGTAGGGTTTTGCAAAACCCTGACGGTAATAACCGATGAGAAATATCGCTGGGGCAAACAGTTTGACACAGATTGAGGTATCAGGCAAGCCTGGCATCATGCATGCTGTCAGCTGACCAACTGCTCTGCAGCACCTTCAGCGTCTTACTGTGTGCAAGGTCACTGACCGCTAGATGTTGCCTGATGAATGGCCTTTGTGAATGGTTGTCAGTAAGCACCATGAAGACCAATGCATAGGCAGCTTGCTGCTGATTCTGTCTTCTCAATCTCTTCTTTGGCAGCAGATGTAGCCAACATCACGCTTAGGAACACCTTGTTGCACAGCATACAACAGGCCGCGCGCTGCTGACACTGAACAAAACAGCAATATGACAGTGCCAATGACGAAGAGACAGCATTGTCACAAAATAACAACAATTGTGCTGAATTTTGAATCCAGTTGTACATCATGATCAAGGCACAAGGCACACGGTGCACGGTAGACTGCATATACATGCACACATATGCAATGTACCATGCTAGACAAAGCAGCAATGACATGCTCACATGAAACAGTTGATTTGTTGGGGCTGTTAACACGACCAAGTTTGACATTTGGAAGAACACATTGAAGATGCAGACGCTGGTGTCACCTTCCGTCCATATGCCTGTGCAGCCCGGTATAATACTTGGCTTCTCATTAGATTGACGCCAAACGACGTAGCTTTTCCTTTTCATTTCTCACCTTCCATATGACAACATGCTGCTCCAGGGACATGCTCTTCAACTCCCGCACTGTCATGCTCTTGGGCTCTGTCCGTAGCACTGATACAGGCAGGGTCTCATCTGGTGAAAGGACCTCCAGCTTTGCCCCAAAAGGGGCGGAAATGGTTTTCAAGGTGTCTGGACTCTGCAAAGATGGACAGCAAATGGAAAAAGAACAGAAAAGACTATGCCTTTCGGCGTGAGTTTAATCAGAAGCCAAGTAGTATACCGGGCTGCCCAGGGAGCAAATGGAGACAGTGTGCTGTACACTGATCAGAATGGGATGAGACCCAGTCTGATGTTGGTTGACTGAAAGTGCTGTGTTTGTGCTGTGCAGCAGGGCATGAGTTGAAAAGGTGTTACTTGAACCAAGGCAAAGGCACATGCATATGCCTCCCCCAGTCCACAGGGGTGTCCAGATAAGTGACCCTGTATAAGCTCAGAGGCAGGAGATCACCACAGCAATAGAAAAGGACAGAAAAGACTACACCTTTCCGCGTCAATTTAAGGAGAAGCCAAGTATCATACCGGGCTGCCCTAGCACAGCAGTACAATGAGGCGTGAGATTGTGCAACAGAGAGGGTCAGCTCTTTTCAATCCCCAAACGTTTACTTTGATTCAGAAACATCATCCCTACACTGGAGACCTAAACTCAGAAACGCTTGAGGACAGTCAGAATGCGTTTCTGCACTGGGGAGATGTTTTAGGTTGTACCAGCTGAAGAATTCCCTTGGTAGGCAGTGGCCTGTCCTGCTTGCTCAAGGACAGCACTGTCTCTAGGAGCTGGTTCCGTTCCTCTAGCTTGCTCTTCTCCAGCCTGACCTTATCCATTTCAGCTGTCAGGTCTGACATGTATTTCTCTGTTTCTTGAGCCTTTTCCTGCAAAGGTACATGACAGCTTTGAGCATGACCAAAGGCTGTTGTAACTCTTAGTCAAGTTGGTGGTCAAGAGACAAGAAGGACTTGGTTGGGGTAGCCTGCCGTGTTTGGGGGATGCCCTCGTCTGAGTCATGTCCACACATCAGTGTGATACTGTGACAGCATGGGGAACTACGCAACAGCCACACTGTGCTTGTTGCGAGGATGATAGTGTGCCCAGACTAAGGATGTGCAGCAGCACATGTATTGATGAGGGTACAGGGCTTATTGCGCAACTTGGGTCAATGAGATGAAGTGTTGCAAGCAGACAAGCCAAGTTGCAACAAGACCACAGACTTGCCTTTTTCCGCTCCCTGAAGCGTTTCTGTGCTCGTTTGTTCTTGTCTCTCAGCTTTGCTTTGGCATCTACTGTGTCAGAGGTACCTGGCCCTGCCTCAGTCGCCTCCAGCGCATCCCCCACATAACAGGCTGGACTGCTGTTGGGAAATTGAGAAGTTGCACCAGCTTGCGGCAACAAAGCGTTTCCTGATGGCTGGGGAGGTGTGCATTGGCTGGTGCCTGCTACATGAGACCAGTCAGCATACCACTATGATTTGACATCAAGCTTTGCCAAGCCACAATAGATCGAGTTTGCAGGCCGATCCCACACCTAGGCTGAAGTTTCCTGGCTGTCTTGCGCCTGCTGCCGCCCAGGAAGCTCTCTGTGTGAAGTGATCACCAGCAGGAGGGGCAGGCTCGGAGCCAAACCTCATACCACTTCCCGGTGGACCTAGAGACGCTGCTAGAGGAGCGTAACTCATGAAGGTCTCGGGATTCAGCTGTGTAGAAGGTGAGGGGTTGAACAAGTCCAGTTCCATATCTTCCAAGTTGAATTCCGACAAGTAGTCGATACCGGATCCAACAAACATGTCCAGCCCTGCGGCATCTTGACCATCCAAATGGACATTGTGCTTATACATGCGATATGGCAGGTGGGCCTGGGCTTGACCACTGTGAGATCAGAGCTACGCAGGTATTACAGCCGCTCAAGCGCCTGCACTTCAGAGAGGCTTGCTGGGTCGCCCTGGAGGCTTTAATTGTATCTAAGGAGCAGCAGCAGCTTCGGGGCACCGAACGAGAGGTTCGAGCTGTTGCCATGCCATACCAGCATTGTCCCTCGAGAGATAGCTTCAGTCATAGATGGAATTCGACCCAACAAAGGTTTTCGGAAAGGTTTTCGGAACAATTTACTTTCTCTGGAGGAATGTACATGTTCTATATTTTAGGGTTTCGCATGTTCCGCCGACCAACTGGTACCAAAAACCTAGTCGACAGGTCATTTACAGAAAATACAAACTGGTCACACAAATACTCAGACGCGTAACTGTACAGTCAGATGACATGCATGCAAGGCATTGCCAAGCTTGACACAAAAGTAGTCATTAAATGTGAGCTTGTAGGGACTTACCGTACATGCAGTTGTTTGCGGTTCCAACTTCATAACTTGCATTCTTGACCAGGCAGGCATGCACAGAGGGATTTGTTGATCGCTGCACATGTACGTATCCATGCAACTTGCGCAATGAACATGCATGAGTGTCACCGTCACTATCAGTCACGCAAATATATATAGATGTGTAAGATTTTGCATATGCATTGTGATATGTGCATACATATGGGATCAACGAGCAGATGGCTTTTGCTCAAACGGGTGTATATGCAGTGACACTCTGTATGTATACACTGATCCCGAGGGTTTACCGAGCTTTGCTGAAGAGTGCAGTCTCGGGAACTGATCACGATGCATCGGATTCATAACACTAAGAAAGCATTGCACAGCAAGGCTCAGTGCGTTGGCGAGATGCACCGCTGTACCTGAGCTGAACGCATCAGCAAAGTTCACTCGGACTTGTGGCCCATTTTCGTTGGGTACCTGGCGGTTTCTGAAATGCACGTGAGTCTGAAGAGCCTGCTCTGAAACGTGCCGGCACGAGACCCGTGACTTGTTTCGTGAAGCTTCAGAACCCCCGTGACCCCTGCGATCAGGGCTGACAAACTGTCTTTAATTTTCCAGGCATCTTTCGGTCTTTAAGCAGCACATGGAACCCACATGCGATGCGGCCCCTCTGCATGTGCAGACTTGTGTTTCACACCAGCCTAACCTTGCGTCTGTGAAACATGGCGGCATCACCCACGACTGCAAAAATGCTGTTGTTATGGCGCAATGTCTTCTGCACTTTGGTCATGGTCATTCCAGTGGCACTGTGCAAAATGGACTGCTGGGCTCGTCCGTACGCTGCTCCAGGATTTTTGAGCGATCGGCGCCTGTTCACTCCTGTTGGTGACCCCTTCTGGGACGGATACGATAAAGTCGCGTTTCAGAACGCAGACTGCACATGGTTGGCAGGCAACTTTCGAGATACCGGCTCGGACGCTGTTATGATCCTCTTTCCTGCTTTTACCATACATAAGGAAATGTGGCCGAACCCACAGCTGCAGCTGCAGCTCGCTGTTGGCCACAACATCAGCTCACTTTCTGTTGACATAGCCGGAAGGGGCGAAAGCTGCGGCCATGAGATTGGACCTGGGTGCTCATCTACGGTAGTGTTGTCGTCTCGCTGGCACACCCGGGCCAGTCCGTTGCCGTGCTATCGCAAACTCGGATGCTGAGTCATTCTGGTCATCGCAGATCAGGGATATGGCTGCAGCAGCTCGCTTCATCAATAGTCTGCCCGGTCGGTACTCCGCGGGGCTGTTTGGTAAGGGTCCTGCAAGCCCGCAGCAGTAGTGTATCTGTAGTTTCAGCTTCTTGACACCATTTCAGCATTCCACCAGCAGCACTGGAGGCTTCGTAAACGTGCAGGGCTCAGCTCTGCTGGCAAAGCTGCTCTATTCTACGCTGCTCAGGTCAGCAACATCCCTGCAGTGTTCATGGCTGAGCCAGATGATTTGGTATCTCTATCAGGTTTGTGACATCCACAACTGCCAACATACCGTTTTCCCATTGAACTTGCTGCTGGCTGCATGCA
>JAABUK010008888.1_pt1 | contig 13927 bp, 15 predicted proteins | sample 5559141 | NCBI WGS metagenome assembly JAABUK01 (sample SAMN10711869, study PRJNA513367) | rock metagenome | isolation source: Antarctica rocks | place: Antarctica: Victoria Land, Pudding Butte nord | collected 2016-01-03
AGAAGCTGCAACTAAGCTACTTCTACAAGCACAAAATCGTTCGGTCACTTATGACATTGGCTTGCATCTCTCGAAAGCATGTTCTGCCGGATGCAATGTGCTTGTTGACCCGCTTGCATTTGCAAGGGAGTTGTGCGTTACGCGGAGCAATCCCGAAATTTCAAAATTTAATTCACATTTCGGAATTGAAAAGAGCTGCAGTCAATAATAGCTTCGTGTCTTCGACAGATGGGACAGAAAGTTGCCCCCTTGACAAGAAGTTGCAATGCCTTTGATTGCAATGTCTCATGATGCGCAAGCCAGCATGCGTTTGTTATTGCTTGGCTTCCCGTAGGTCACATAGCGTCACCTGCAGCAGCAAGGCATTCAAAATTTCAGGTTTGTGTGGTCTGCAGCTGCATCTATCTAGATTCCAATATAATAATCGCTGAAAAACATAAACTTTTTTTTATTATTATTAAAAATCCTTGTTTGTAACATCAGCAGCCGGCATGCACAAGCACAAAGCCTGCACGACCAAATGCTGCACACATGTTACTTAACGTTAGCAATCACGTCAAGATTGACACGGCCATATAAAAGAAAGGACGCTTGTATGTTCCAGTAACAGATGCTTAACATGACATTCTCTAGCCAGTGCACAGCTGATTCAGCATGTGATGTCATTTGTTGGGCAGGCACTGCGGGATGCCATTCGTGATCACACAGTGATTCCAAGACATGCTGGGTCTTGATGACTCTATTTTGTGTGCTGCTGGCCCAACTAGACTTGGGGATCCTGTGTTCAGATTCAGTCAAGAGACTGACCATATCCCTTGCAGTGCATGCGGCCAAAACAACAGTAAGATTACTGCAGAACACATTACATACCTGAAGCAGAGGTGTAGTCTGTAAATGGTAGTTGCACGTCATTTGCGAACCCCGCACCAGAACAGGGTTGCAAGCTACAAGCTCGGAAGCCATTGTACTGCTCAGCGTCTTTCCATTCTTAGTGCGCTGCTGTGTGTGAACCTCTGATTGTCTTGACTGACAGACAGTTGGCATGATGTTGCCATGGCTCACATCACTTGCAGGTAATCTTCACTGCAAGTACAATGGATTTTTGCTTGCTGCAGCAGCTGCCCAATAACATAAACTGCTTGTGTTCATGGCCCACAAGTATCTCTGTCAACACATATTAGCAGGTGACAAAATTGTAGCTGTGCTGGCAGCAAGTTTGCATGCGAGTGCGGGGTGAGGTATGTGACCTTCTGAGACATGTCACATGAACAGTACTGTGAGCTCACTGCTGCTGCAGCCACTTCAGAACTTGTTGCACCGCAGCAAGTCAGTAGATCAGCTGCTGATCAGCGTTCCTTGTGCTGCACCAAAAACGCTGCGTTTGGGCAGCATTTCAAAGCATGTCATGTTGATGAGGGGTGGTAAGTTTAAACTTTATCTGCTGCAGTCAAACTCCTTGCTAGCAATGCAAATGGCTGGTCATGAAAAGTTGTCATATATGATGTTGATTGGAAGTTGTACCAGTGCAAGAAATGAGCCTCCTGAGATTACTTCTGACTCTTGAGGGTAGTGCCCAGGAGCCACTGCCACTGATGTCGAACAGCCCGAGTCACGGTGGCCTCGGATGTAACGGGGGAGGAACGTAACAGTGCAGGATATTAGCCTCCTGACATGCTAGCAATGCACCTTTTACCTCAGCCCTGCTACATAAGTCATGCAAGTGGGGTGCGCCAACTATGCATTGCAAACTATTGTCAAGTTCGCTGCGACCATGTATTGAGCTTTTCAACCACAGCTCAGTTTGCCAAGCTGCTGGATGCAATAAGGAGAGAGTGCTGTCAAAGCACACAAGCGTTGAGCTGCTTTTCTTGGAAACATCTGGTGCACAACCTGCAGAGCTGAGAGTTTTCATGAGTCACATGCCAGCAAGCTGCAAGCCTCTGTTGCCAAAGTTCTCAGCTACAGCTCAAGACCACTTTGAGTAGTGGGCTCTTCTTGCTGTTCAGCCACTGCTTGAGCTGCTGCTTGTCGCTGCTGTTGGATTTACAGGCTATTGCCTCATCAAGCAGCCCATGCAACACTGGCTGTGCGCTGCCAGCATCAGTTTGTCTCTGTCATACAACATTGGGCTTTCATGTGATTGGCCATGCACTTGCCTGAATCACATAGTCTCCTCATAGGTGCAAGCTGCGACACTCTGTAACCGCAGGCACCAACACCAGGCTGGCAGACATAGTGGCGACCACATGTAACCCTGCCAGCATGGGGACCCTTGAGCTAGACTCTTCAAGCCTGTTGTGGAAGCTGGCACGCCCATTGCTGGGGCCAGGCACAATCTGTTGCACGGCTACTTGATCATGATAGGTATGGCTACAGGAGAAACCGAATATCATGCTGTGGCAATGTGGAGCCTGTAAAGAAGTTGAATCGGAGACTTGTGAGATGGCAGGCCAATATGATGACAGCTTTTGGGGGCTGGCCTTCCAGTGGCCTGTTGACATGCAATGCACGCACGCACACACATATATACTTATGAGCAACAAGTAGCCTCCGGATGCTTGCAGCTTGCCGGGACTGTGTGGCCATGACACCAAGCATACTTTGAATACAGCATAATGTGCATGCACAGGTACAAATGCATGATGCAGAGCAGCATCTTGTTCTTCTTGGACAGCCCACTGTGCAACAGTAACCACCAGTTGTCGCCTGCAACTTGACAGGTGCATGCCAACTTGGGTGTATCCATCATCTGACGTCACTGCAACTTGTGGCTCTTCGTGTAGGACATGGCTGATGGGTCCTGCAAAGAGCAGCAGTGCGGTGGATGGAGCAGCAGCTGCAGTGCTGGCGCTGCAGAGCAGCTCTAGCAAGCAACAAGCTACTCCTGCATGCTTGAGAGTGAAAGGCTGGTTGCAGACAACCTGCTGTACCATGACAGTGTTAACAGCTGCAGACCAAGGGACACTGCACACTCTCCCTGACAGCTTTGCAACAACTCCTGAAAGTATACAGCAGCTTGTATGAGAATAAAGTTGGCAGTCCAGCTACAAAATGGCTTACAGATGCACACATGCAGTCAATGTTGCACACTGGCTATGGAGCTGCTCCTGACATGCAAGGCAATGTTGAGAGACGCATGCATGTCATATGACACCTGCTTACAAAAGGCAGAGTCTGTGTATGACCTGGTGCTGGGCTTACAATGCTGCCAAGTGAGGCCCAAGGTGTTTCTCTACTGTGCAGGATGATGACGGCGATAGGACAAATTGTATGCATTGGATTGAGTGCGTGGCGGGTACTGGCTGCCATGTGAATGAAGGGTGCCTCATTATAATCTCTGAAGATCAGGAGCTTGCTATAGCCTATCATGCTCAACCAGTCATGCCGTTCATGTCCTTGGCAAGCTGCCTCATGTGCCATCGGCTATGCTTTTTGCTGGTTAGTGTTGTGAGGTAGGCATCCTGTGTCATAAGCTCATTGTTGCTTGCAGCTTTGCTGTTGGTATACACGTATCTGTGTGACACCACTTGCCTCTGCAGTGCAAATTTGCAGACTAGGGGCACATGCAGTCTAGACGATCTTAGGTGTATATGCTATACTTAGTCAGACCCTAGTAGACCCTACCTGATATGTCAGATGTGACATGATAAGACCTGTCCGATTTTGCACGATCAGAGTTGACCAGACCTGTCTAAGAAGCGATCCCAGTGACACACTTTTAGCATGTGCTGCAGTAGCGACTACGGTAGACTATTACACAGTGAACATATTTCAGTAAGAAGCAAACTTCAGCCATGCTACATTTGCACACAGTTGCGATAAACCATCAGATGCAATGTACACATGAATTGTCAATAAGGTACCAAGAGGACATATGACCCCGCTAGGGGGTTTTTCACACTGCGGTGTTTTTCCTCTTATTACATATTGAAACCGGCAGCGTTTTACAACGGTACATTTCACTTTCACATACATTGTTGGCTGGCAGCTACTTTCTGGGGTGTGGAACCCCCTTCATACACATACACATACACATACACATATTCATCGGATATTGGACATGATTGCCATGATTGGCCCAAGCGATCGGCTGTGTTGGCTGGCAGAAACTTGTAAAATCCTTCTTCTTCTTCTTCTTCTTTCACATACATGGATTGTTCACACACGATCCCTCGCGATCGTGCTTCAGAGTTTATTTCATACATGGATTGTTGGCTGGCAGCTACTTTTTGGGGTGTGGGACCCCCTTCACACACACATACACATCATGTCACATCAGATTGGACATGATTGCCATAGTTGGCACAAGCGATTGGCCACGGCTAGCAAAAGCTTGTAAAATCTCTCTCTCCCGCGGGGGGGGGGGGGGGCTGCAGCCCTACAGGCTTGCAGCCAAAAGGCTGACACCTATCAGTCGAAAAAGAAGAAAATTGTAAGCTTTGGCCAGCCATGGCATCGCTCATGGCAGACCATATATTCATTTATGTCAAAACTCAAATGTCAGTGACATCCAGACAGACATGCTCCGTCAACACCGTAAGCCTAGCCTAGGCTACAGCGAATGCAGCACGCCTGACTCGAAGGTCACATCTGCAGATGAAAAGCAGAGCAATCATCAACATTTTGTATCAGCATTGTGACAGCATGTTGTGTACAGAATGTGACATCTCTAGAGGTTCACTCCCACAAGGCGCACATGAGCCCAAAAGCTTGAGTATTGAGCGTATGGCGAGAGAGACGAATTTGGCATTGCATACAGTATTTGCATTACACGTATTTGTGTCTTCACTCATGACACCAATGCCCAGTCCAATCTTGCATTACGTTGTTCGAATGTACAACTATAACGGTTTTTCTTTACTCAAGAAGCTTCAGGTTATACCAGCATGGCAATTCACTCATGGCACACATGCGAGCTGTTGAAACCAATCAGTGCATCACTGGTGCGCTTTTGCATGGCTGACAAGAGGAATGCCATGTATACGTATATTACATCTCCCAACAGTTCAGCTCAGTTCACGACAGCACCATCAGCCGCCAATAAGGACAAGCAGCAACAGCCAGGGGCATCACAATGCCCATAAAACAATAATACACTGGCACCTTGATATTGGCTATCACTTGCTCCAAAAGGCCTCCACTAGAGACCGAACTCAACAACCTGTACAAGCTATGCACCATCCAGATTGACAAAACATGCAGTGCTATCCACACCCAATACAATGACAACCAAGCCATGTTGTCACCACCCACTCTACTCACAGTGAACTGGCCTACAAGCCCACACACAACTCCCAGACCTAGTATGAGCCCTGTCATAGGCTGAGCCATGCTGTTTGTCAACAGCCCATGCTTCTTCACAAGCAAAGGCACTGCTAGCATGAGCAGGACACTCCCAGTGAGATCAAGGGTTGCCGCAGCGTAACACCACATTGTCTGCAACGACTCCACAGTTTGCCATGGGCTCCAAATGTTAGCCAGGAAACCAGCTCTTCTCCCTTTACACTCTGAAAGCCTGCCCTCAAAGTACCCAAGAGACACCCCCCAGTAGAGCATGCCTCCCAGCATGAGTAACAAGCCGCACATGAGACAGTCAGCCAGCCTGTTGAAAAATTGCTGCAGCTGCTTCTGCTCTTCCTTTGCTTGCCGCCATGACTTGGTGTCACTTTGACCTTCTCGCAGGATTGTGTTGTGCTCAGCGCCTTGATCATTTGCAACACTGTTCAATCTGCACATAACATATGTGCTTGACCAGACAGCTTGCTTTTATCGACCTGATGCAAACACATGGGCAGACACGAAGCACAGTAATATCCTGACGACAAATGCTGGTGATGTGCATGCACAACAGAATGAGGAGGACCAGAAAGAACACGCAATGCAGTGGCAAGCTGCAGTATGTCATCAGCATGCACATGAGATAGAATGCAAAGCCTGTTTATTGACATGAAGTGTTTGACAAGGACTGCACCTGTGATCCTCTTGTTGATGACGGTGAGTCACTAGAAGACCAACAGCCTGCATTATTAGGCCCAGCTTCACATTTACATCCATAAGCTGAGGGTTCAATCCCTGCCGCTGTATCAGGATGTCTATCATGTACGAAGCATCATCCACCAGCGCAAGACCATCATCCTGTTGTTGCAAGTCCTTGAGCTGTGTGTTATGGCTTGATGAACCAAGGACTTGCCTCGGTCCATTTGCAGGCAGGCTGGCAGCATTGTGTGATTGCGCATCTGCTGTCTGCTCATCTGGACGAGTCTGCTGTGTTGGCTGATGCATCTGCTGCAGATGCTCATTTGGGGACTGATGAGAACTCGATGCTTGTCCATCAGAAATGTCAGCCGCTGCATGCCTTGGTGCTGGTGCACAGTCTTGCCTGTTCAGTCTCTGCTGCTGATGATGATGCTGCTCATGAAGCTGCTGCTCTGATGTCAACTGATCAGCTGCGTCACTTACAGAGCCCCGACTTGATGTGCAATCCTCCTCAATCTCAGCAGATGCCTGCACACAGAACAGGCAGGCCTCTAAGTGAAATTCATCATGCAACACTGTCAGTACCACACTATGCAAAGCGTGTATCATGACTGTAGGACTTGTCATAAGCTACACCCCTCATAGCATTGCTCTGACTTGCCTGGTGGCTTTGGTCAAGCACATTCACACTTCCGCGCTCACTTTCATCGTCAATGCTTCCCGACGTGCTGGCTTCAGCTGAGGGCAGCACCGTTTGAGCCTCACATTCAGGCTGTTTAGACAGAATGGGATCAGGCACATGCATGAGAGCCTCTGTTGGCTGTTGCATGGGAATTGCTGCCAGCTTTTCAGGAGTACTTGCCAGGTTTGCTGCTGCAGTCTCTGAGGGCTCATTGCGGCATGCTTGAGCCTGCTTATCTGCAGCCTTGGCTTGTTGCATAGCCTGCTGGGACTGAGCCTGCTTAATGCCACAGCTCCAGCCAACGAGGAAGGCTGCCGGAATGGCAACGAGACTGAGTAGCAAAGCTCTGCCGCTGCCAGCAGCTGTTTGACAGACCACAGGGTCAGGGCTAGGTGGGCACTCTTGTGCTGCTGGAACAGAGTCCGCTAGTTGAGGTGCAAACACATGCTCTTTGACCCTCTGCTGCATACGCACAGAGTCTGCATACAGTGAAGCCACTGCAGCTGTTGCATGCCTTTCAGCATCCTCCACGGCTTTCCAGCTGAACGGATTGACAACATCGTAGGCTGCCGCTGTGTGCAGCACAGCCAGCAAAATCACCCAGACCTTCAGCGAGGTCATGGGCCGCACAACTGGGAGGGTGATTGCAAGGTCCGTTGGCTGTTAGCTATGTCGGTGATGCAGCAACGCCAGTCACCGCAGGGTTCCTTGGTACCTTCTGCCTTGCCGTGGCATGACTAAGCAAAGACGAACAAGCATAGCATGCATTTCTTCTTTGCATCGAAACAGCATAGAGTCGTGAATCCTGTCAGACTCACGTCGCAGCAACATCATACCGTATACGCTGCACCTCGTTGTCATCCAAGTCAGTAGCCGGCGGTGTCAGTAGCTCCCAAATGTTGATACCAGGGCTTCAAAGTGTCACTAGCGACATCGGCTTTGCAGTCCAGCTGTACTGAAGGATCCCGGTTGTATCATGGTGCTGCCAATTGTTGCAACCACTGCAGCTGTCGCTGCAGCGGTCTCGTGGCTTATGCTTCCACGTACGAGGCTTGCTCGTAAAGTTGCCTTGAGGCTTGTGCTCTGTAGGTATTCAGGCCTGTTCTGTCTACAGGCCATGACTCATTTGCACCTGGAGCCTGTACGGTCATAGAGCCCTATCTGTTGTCCGAGGTAGTTGGTCAGGAGCTTGCAATACATCAGACATCTGATGCTATATGTGATCACCTGCTCAAGGAGCAGCCTCAAAAGCCTTTAGTACTCAGCGTGCATGGGCCTCCTGGTATTGGCAAGTCTTTGTCGCATAGACTACTTGCTCAGGCCTTGTATGCCACGTCAGATGATGTAGGTTGTCCAGGATCGCTCTGTCCTGGCTACAAGGTCAGCTCCAGATCACTCCTCTGATGTCTCATCATGGCCTCCTGCTGTGTATCTGAGAATTCACCTTCCAGCGTAGGTGTTGCAAGGCATGGATCACATCAATGCTGAGCGTGCACAGCAGCACCAGTACCTGAAAAACTCGGTATCGAAGCATTTGCACCAGTATCCACAGTCCTTGCTTGTCATAGAGGAGTATGACAAACTCGATTGCCCCACAAGAGCAGTGCTGCGCCAGTTGATAACAGCTTCAATCTCTACTAATGTGTCTATGGACAAGTAGGTAACGCTCTTCAGCCTTTCTTGACAGTTGCCTCTGTATAATGGGTAAATCCTGATGCAGCCTGCGCATTTTGCACAGCGCATCTTGCATACCTGTGCTAGCGTTCAAAGAGGAGTTTGATAACTGCACAGGATTGTATGCGTCAATGTGTTTTGCTAGTGAGCTGTGTTTGTCTGATGCAGGTCAATAGTAATTTTAGAGTCCAATCTGGGACAGAGTCAATTACACAAAATGCTGATTCAGGCTGGGGACCGCAAGCAGGTAACAAATTGCTAGCATGTGCTTCATCTTGCAGCTTTACACTGGCTGATGTTCACTTGGTACAAAGGCTGCCCTTCTCATCAGTTCCCAAGTCTGTCAGCATGCACACTCACTGTTGAAACACACATGTAAGCCACAGATTGTGTGTGTTACTCGATCTTTTTTATCATGGCAGCTTGACACCCCAAACTGCATATGTTGCAAGGTCAGCTCGCCAACCAGCTGCAGCAACTTCTGTTCTGCGCCCCTTTTAGGTCAGAGCAGAGGATGCACACAGCAGTCTGAGGAATCTGGTGTACAACATTTGGAGCCAAGGCAATTGTGAAAGTCATGTGGACATCATCAGAATGCTGGGGGCCATAGACTTCTTCCTGCCCTATTTCCCTCTGGAAGCATCCAATCTTCAAGACCTGTTTGCAAAGCGCTTGTATGACCAGGCAGAGCAGCTGCAAGGAAGCGATGCAGCCAACTTGACGTGGTCACCTCCTGTCATTGACTTCTTGCTGAGCAAGGTACAGCAGCTGGCTGGCATGTCCACACAGTTCTCATTACAGTTGTGGACAATCACTTTGGTTAACTATTCATTGACCGGCAGGTGCAGCACATAGCTTGGCATGGGCAGTATGCCAGTATCAGCCTACATGCAGTATCAAATTATCTCATCGAGGCTTTCTGTGGTGCCAGGTTGACTTTGGAGACTGCAAGGTTGGCGAGCCAGGTTGCTACCCAGTCGAAGGTGGCAGACCTGTGTCTACTATCATGACCAGATATGTGACAAGGGCGCTGAAGCAGTGGCGAGCCAAGCAAGAACAGCAAAGGCAGCAACAACGACAACAGAGCAAAGCCGTAAATCCAGGTTGGCAGGGCAGCATTCAGAGGCGGAAAGATACGCTGAAAAGGAAGTTGAGCAGCTCTTTGCAAGACATACACTTGCAAGTTGACCGGCAAAATCGTGCCCTCGTTATTGTTTAATGTAAAAATACATCAGCAGAAGCAGTGGCAACAGTAACCAATGCAGTAGCACAGCAAGTTGTGGCTAACAGGCTATTCTGAAGCTGGCAGTTTTGTTCAGAGCTATTTGGCATGTTACGATGTTGAGGCCGTAATTCGAGTCTTACGCTCTCTGCTGTGAAGGGGTCTCTGTTGGCCTCGACTCGGCAAAGCACACCGAGCACCGTTCTCCCTTGGTCGATCTGCTTTCTGGCATTGCTTGCAATCTGCTCGCGATCAGGTCAGGCACAGTTCAAGTGCACACTTTGACACCGAACTCCGATATCCTGCGCATCAGTTGTCTAGTGCTTCACGGGTGCAATTGACAGTCTACGGGGCGTCTGATAGCTCGCTTGTCGATCTTGCCTTTGGTGCGCCGGTTGGCAGCAGCTCGCGCGCGCCTGCCTGCTTCGCCGGCCCATTGTGATCAGGGGTCTCACGGGTTCAGCTGGTCGACCCTCACGCTGGGCTATGCCGCCATGCCGCATAGCTTAGCCATTGCGTGCGATCCCATCCGCCATGGTTCCGGTGAAAACATCTGGCAAAGCAGCAAGTCCTGCTGATCTGGAGCTGCAGCCCATTTTGACAGGCCAAGCACCAGCAGACAGGCACCAGACCAGGACCGCAAAGACAAGAGCCTTGCTGCGCGATCCCGTGACGAGAGCAGCTTTGGGAAACCTTGGACTGATCCTGACGTGGTAAGTGCTGACACTCTATATTCATGCAAGCTTTACATCAGCTACAGCTTACGCTCTTGTCAACCTTAGGTACTTCTTCAGCACCCTCTTGAGCTTATGGAATCGGAAATTGGTGGGGGAGGGTCATGGTGTATTTGGCAAGGGTGCTTTTCCAGGTACATTGTCAGCAGCTTTATAGGAAGCTTGTATTCCAAGAATGCCATCAGCACCCATGTGCTGGCATAGGCATGCGCCTGCATCTCTACCTTGACGCCAAAGAGCAAGGGTCAGTCTAAGCTTATCTTATGTCACTGCAGCTCCACTGTTGATGACAGGCATACAATTTGCCATACAGAACCTACTAGCAAGGGCTGTTCTGAAGTTGGGCATTGTGCAGCGGTCTGCAAATGCCGTCGAGCTTGATTGGCATCAGTACTCACGCCAAGGTGAACTGCACACAGCATGCATGTTCAAGTCATGCTGCTGCCACGGAGTGATTTGCCAAAGTCTACTATATCCAAGACTCTTGACTCCTTTCTGTGGCATGAAGTTGGCATCACATGGAGTACAGTCACATCAAGAGTTGCAGATATGAGCATCTGCCAGGCACATTGCCTGCATTGCTTTGCTTTGCAATGGACTATGCATCAATGCCAATTGCAGCATTTTGATTGGGCATGCATCCTTTATGAACAAAGGGGGAACTTCCAGATGTTCTATGCTGCTTAAACATGAAGTGAGGTGTCTGAACAGATCATGTGCATTGCAGTGCTGCCTAATGGAGTCTGCACTGGACTGGACATTGGGCTCTCCAACTTCAGTCTGGCCCTCATCACCCTCAGCTTCTACACCATGTGCAAATCAACCGTGCCTGTCTACTTGCTAGGATTTGCCTTCATCTGGGGCATTGAAAAGTGAGTCATATCTGAACTTTTTCTTTTTTGATATGTCATGTGTAAGGCGCAGCAGCAGCAGCAAGCGTTGTTGGTGCTAATCAGTGCATATGCGTGGTGTTGCGTCTGACCTTTTCCTGATGCTGTGTGTGGTGTCCAAAGGGGCAGCTGATGTCAACACAGTCAATGTCAGCACCAAGTGAGCAGTTCTGGCCAACACAAAAAACATGTCACAAATTGCACGTCGCAAATTGCAAAAACAAACCAGCAACAATCATGTAGACCAAAACATGATGTTTTGTCAAGTCCATCCAATGTACCGTGGATCAGCAGGCGAGGACGTGTACAAGACTTGCACATCTGCCATCCCATATACCAAGATGGACTCTGAATTTGCTGGTGCTGGCTGACCTCAATGCAGCGCAATCAGCCTTCAAGCCATGCAGGCCTGCTTTGACACTAGTCAGAGCCTCTTCCAGTAGAGCACACTCTTCCTCAGACTGAGTCAGGACTTATGCCTTGCAGGCCTAGTTGGAGTCTGGCGGGCATTGTGGGCATCATCTCTTGTGGGCTGCTGCTACTGGTGTATGGCGAGAGCCACTTCAACCTTGTGGGCTTTGTAGTGGTCATGACAGCCAGCATGCTGTCAGGCCTGCGCTGGACCATCACCCAGGTGCTGCTTCAGGGCACTCCGGGATCCAGTGGCCATGGGGCCTCTGGAGGCCCTGTTGAGGTCCTTCTGCAGTTAACACCTGGTAAGCAGTGCTCTACCTGGGCAGCTCGGTATAATCCTTGGGTTCTCATCAAATTGACGCCGAAAGGTGCAGTCTTTTCTTTTATTTTCTTTTCTAAGCAGTGCTCTGCATCCGTTGTTGTCTGATGCATGTGCCTGTTTTGGTGCCATGTTTCGGCCCAAAGAAGGGCCATCATGCTGAGACACCAGTTTTCAAAACTCCGGCTGCTTCAGGCAGGTAACAGGCGGCTTGGCTGTGTAGTGCATGGCTGCATCCCATCCATGCAATATCTATACATATGACATGTCCCCTCCATTTGCAGCTGGTATTGTGGTGTTGTGGAGGCGTCACTGCGGTTGAGACAAGGCCTGGTGGTAGACATCAGTTGACACGGAGCATCTGCATGACTCCTTGTGGTCTTTCTGCGGCTCTCACATGCTGAATCATGCTACATGGCTGCATACATACTTGCCTCAGTATGAATCCTGATCTTCATCAGAAAATGTTGTTAAGTTAAAACTCTGACTAATCTGAACCAACAACCAATTCCAAGCACACAAGTCAACATGTAAATGATTTGTTGAGCGCTGTTTGCTGCTCTGCCGTCAGCTTGAGGTGTTGGCAGCATCTGCTATGCCGGCTGCTTGCACCTGAACCTAACCCCATCACAAGCTGTTGACTAAATACTGCATCCCCCAACAGACAAACAAAGGCAAAAGTTGTGGTGGTGATGTGCAGTGATGTCAGGCACAGTCTTGTTGATGTCCCTTCTGGTGGAGCACTTGTGGGACACGATCCCGGGCTCCCCCTACTTTGCATCCCTGACCCACGTGGGGGTGACGGCCCTCATCCTGTGTGTGGGGGCCCTGCTGGCCTTCATGATGGTGTGGGTGGAGTTCACTGTCATTGCTCAGACCTCAGCTCTGACCTTCATGGTTGCCGGCACCTTCAAGGAAGTGGTCACAGGTACAGCAGAGAAGAACAGAAAAGAAAAGAAAAGACTACGCCTTTCAGCGTATACTTAATGAGAAGCCCAGTATTATATCTGGTTGCGGTACAGCAAAGAACATACTTGAGACATGACATGCTGTGGCAATCTTGCCAAGGGTATGAATGCTTGCACATGCGAAGCTGGTGTGCAAATTTGAACAGAGGAAAGAAAGCTCTATGCCAGTAGGCGATCACGACGAGAGCCTGTGATTGTCAGCTGGAACTTCAGCTGCAGTGGCAGGCTGGACATACATGTGTTGCCTCCATGCTGCAGTACAAAGAGCTCAATGGAATGAATAGATTCTGGAGAAAGTCCTACAGGGCCCCGCCAATCTGTGCAAACCTCAACCTTCCAGCCCTGATCTGTGCTACTGTTCAAAATGTGTGGTCTTGATTGCTGGTATGTGAGTGCAGTGGTAGCAGCAGTCCTGTTCCTTGGAGAGGAGTTCTACCTGATCAATGGCATGGGCTTGGCGGTGCTTGTGATGGGCGTCTTCTGGTTCAACTACACCAAGTACAAGAAGGTAGCAGCGGGCGAAATCAAACCTAGCAAATCTGCCAACCTGGAGCCTTGGAAAGAGGAAGACACACCAGATGTGGTGAGCAGCATTACTGGATGCTCGAGTCAATGTTCATGAGCAGTGTTCTGCAAAACTCACCTGGCAAATCTTGAAGCCAGTGCGTTGGCTCTGCGCATTGGGACAAGTACTACTCATGCTTGGTGATGTGTCTTTGCTCAAGCACCAGTTCTCAGCATGCGGTCCCAATGTGCAGTATTATAGCTTTTCAAAAAGCATGCTGGCAATGGCATTGCTGCAGAGTGTCTCTGTGCGTTTCTGAAGTCAGAGGCACGCTGCTGTAACTATCTGGCAGGTAGCCTGGGCAGCTTGGTATAGTACTTAGCTTTCATCAAATTGACCTGAAAGGTGTAGTCTTTTCTCTTCTTTTCTTTTTCTTTCTCGTGCAGGTAGGTTGTAACTGTAACTCTAGGAATATTGCATGTAAGTAGCTGAGATCTGTAGCGGTGGTGCATTGCTGAACATTTGCCTTTTATGTAGGACAGG
>JAABUK010008889.1_pt1 | contig 13925 bp, 1 predicted proteins | sample 5559141 | NCBI WGS metagenome assembly JAABUK01 (sample SAMN10711869, study PRJNA513367) | rock metagenome | isolation source: Antarctica rocks | place: Antarctica: Victoria Land, Pudding Butte nord | collected 2016-01-03
CTCGAAAACAAGGAGTTATTATAGAAATTAATACCGAAAATATATTTATATTTATTTATTATTTCTCGTTTTCTTTACTTCGAGATTAACCTCTTTTCTCTATAATTTTAAAATATCGCTCTTCTCTTAATACCCTATTATAATTACTAGTACCTTGGTATAAGAGCTAGTATCTTAGTATAAGATAGTACTTTATTCGTACCGCTAGATAGAAGAAGCAATATATAATATACTAAGACTAAATCTTAATTACTATTTTATTTCGTTAATACTATAATTCTTACGTATCTTATTTCGTTAATACTATATTCTTACTATTTAGTAGTAACGGCTTAGTCGAATTCTATTTATAAATAGAAAAAGACCGGTTACTAGCTCTTAAAATACTAACTATAAAGTACTAAATCCTCTATTAATATCTCGAAGATATAATTATTATCCGTACTACTATTCCCTTATATAGGTCGAATTATTTTAAAGGATTATAAATTAACTATAATTCGTCCTCGTATCTACTACTAGCTATAATATTAGTACTAACTCTTTAACCGTTAGCGTTCTACGACGACGAACGAAGCGAGCCGCTTCGTTTTCGTTTTAATTATTACGTATAATAGCGGTATTTTCTTACTCTAGCTACGCCTACCTTTAATCCTAATAATCGAGTTATTATACTAGGCTTCTATAGGTATATAAATTAATCTATAAATATACTTTATAAACCCGAAGAAATATTTATACTACGGTTATAAAGAGTACTCTATATTTCGGCCGTAGGCGTAGAGAACGATTTATATTAAATTAAAACGTCGCCGCCGTTTATACTATATACTACTATTTTCGTTTATATAAAAAATCCTTACCTTTTCTTAAGGATCTCGGTCTAACCGTAATTAATTATTAGGAAAATTAAATCGCGCCGGAATTACGGAGTTAAAAGCGGAGTTTACTTTTCTTATAATTTAAAGTCTATATTTACCTAAAAGCGGAGAAGCGGTATTTACCCTACTAAAAACTATAGTGAAATCGATAGGTTTTCCCCGCGTTAAGATAAGAACCCTGAAAATTTCTTCTTAATCCTTTACTTCTTACCTATTACTTCGTTATTTCTAATTTACGTAATCGAGGTTTAAAAAATTAATATTATATAAATAAACTTTCGAACTATATACCGGTAGAAGATCTTTATAAATATACGTAACTTATCCTATTTTCCCTACCTATAAGTTACGCGGAGGTAAAGAAACCGTTCTTATTAGAATTTACTATCTCTCTAGTATTTTAATTATTTATATTTTCGAAAAAGTATTTCGAGTAGTATAATAAGAATATTAGTGGACTAATTTAAGAAGTAATTCTTTTTATTATCGACTAGTATAATCCTCTATTAGACGTATTAAAAGGTAGCGAGTTATTCGTAAGAAAAGAATATTCTACCTTTATTAATATTTAAGAAGAAGAAAGTTCCGTAGAAGAAAGCCCTTTTATATTTCCGATTTTTTAGATATACCCTCCTTTAATCGCGGAAGTATTAACGGCTTTCGTTAAGGACGTTAAATATTATACCGATTTAGCGTACTTTAATAATTAAAAAGAAAGAAACGAGGAAATTCTAAACCCTTAATTACTTTATTCTTAAAGAAGGGTTAAAGACCGGATTTTAATTACTTTTATTCATTCTCTTCTAGCTCTATCTTTTTCTTTATTATTTAGTCTAGTTAAATTAATAGTTTAGCTAGCTCCGAGAAAATCAATACCTTAATTCCTCCTATAAGAATTAATTTTTACTACGGACGACGTTATACGAAGGATTTTTTTTAATTAAACCGATAATATAGTTAATAATAATAAAGGCTAATCTAACTCTTTAAAATAAAACTAAAGAGGTTTTAATAACTTTAGAGGAAATTAATTTACTCTATTTAATCCTTAATTCTAATAGGAATAAGAAACTATAGGCTAGCTACGAATACTACCTCCGCCGATAAAAATCGATTTAAACCTATATAATACTATAATCTAGATTATATAATCTATTATACTAGATATTATTAGAGCTATTTTATAAAATTAAAGTTAAGTTTTTAGAGGGCCTTTAGGACTTATTAGACCGTAAAGACCAACTAGTAAAAACGGGTATATTTAATAAATATAATAATAAGCTAGGTATTTTTATACCGGCGAATTAGGTTTCTTTTATCTAGATTACCTAAAGTTATAAAGCGCCGGTAATATCGTCTCTAACTTTAGGGAGTTAATATTTAAAAAGGTTTATACCTTTTATAATAAAGTTTAGGATTTCGTTATAATAAAAAGTAAAGATATAATAAAGAGGAATCTAAATAATTATTTCCGCGGTACTACTATAAATTAATAACTTAAAATCCTTTCCTAAGATAAGAAAGATATAATAATATAACTACCGAATAATCTATAGCGTTAAATTACTAGACTATAAAATTATTTTAAAATTATAATATCTATAACTCTAGAAAAGCTTAGTCGCTAGTTATATATATCGAAGAATACGACCGAACGAAATAATTTATTTATCTACGTCTAGAATATAACTAAATATACCGTTTAAGCCGGTATTACCGAAGAGTATATATAGGTTATATAGGCGTGGAATTACCTCGATATTAATTTCTAGGCTATTATCCCTCCTTTAACGAATAATACTTCGATTAAATAATTTATCGAATAACTTAAAAATAGGAAGGAGATATAATATAGGATATAAACCTAAAAGAATAAAAAAGGCTATAAAAATCATCGAAAAGAAATTAAAAAGCGAGAAAAGAATTATAATACAAAAGAGGATAAATAACTACCTAGGGATAAATAGTCGCTATAACGATAAAGTAAATACTATAATTTAATACTTTATCGGCCTTAATAATAGTATCGATCTTTTTAATCTTAAGGTTTTTAAATACTTTAAGGTCCTTAGTCTTAAGGCTTTTAAGGGTAGAGATTATTTACTATAGGACCGAATCTTTATAATTCTCGTTCTTTTCTATACTAGTAGATAACTAGACCTTCTTTCCCTTATATTAATATTTACGATTAACCGGTTTATTTTTAAAATCGGTAGACTATACCTTAAATATAATAGTAGTAATAATCGTAGTAAATTTAAAAGCCTCCCCCGTAAAAACTTCTAAAAAACGCTCTATTATTATTAAAATAATTATTTATAATTACCGCCGGAAACGCTTAGCCTAACTAAAATCTATTTATTAGGAATCGGGGCTACGGGAACTAGAGCTATAATAACTAAAATTATAAAAACTATAGGATATACCTATACTACCCGCCGAGACCGTATAATACTTTTAGTAATTAAATATAGATACAGCCTACTTACTTTAATAAATTATATAATAATCTTAATAATAAGAATACGGATTATAGTACCTCCTTTAGATTTATTAATAATTATTTCGGCTCTCCCGAAACTCCGCCGATAAATTATTATAATTATTATATAAACGCCGATAAGAGCTATTATAATACTAAGGAGAGCGTTATAAACGAAGAATAAAATATTAATAAAGACGTTAATATTAGGTTCGTCTTAATTACGTATTATATTTCTACGGGGAAAATAGGTTAATATCCCGTTTATAAAAACTATAAATCTAATTTCTCGTTGAATAATCTTCTATATATACACCTAAAAGAAAGGAAATATATACGCTCGATTAATATCTAAAAAGTAATTAATCCTACCCTTATAAAATTTAAAAATACCGAGTTAAGTATTACTCCGAAGATCTTAGTCCTAGAGATTATAATAACGCTAAAGTCGATAACTCTTAAATCTTCCCCTCTATAGAAGGGTAGATTAATAATCGAATTTATTACTCCGCCTTCACTAATTAACGGAATAATATTTCGTATATAATATTATTTCACCGGCTAAATAGGCCTTACCCTAGATACTATTCGAGAATTAGGATATTTTAATATTAGGTATCCGATAAATATAATCGATAAAGTATTTATTACGTAACGAATCCCCGGCGTTTAGTTATAAATCTATAATAAAGTTATTACCTTAAGAGGTATCGGCTCGAACTATTATTTAACTATAAAATAAACTTTAATTATATTCTATATAGACGGAAAAACGAAGGATAATATAAAAGTAATAGTTAAAATTATTAGGGACTTCTATATTATCGATAATCTTAAAGTTAATATATTTATCGGTATAAATATCCTAGGCTAGGAGAAGGCCGTTATCGACCTCTTTAATAATTAAATAATTTTAGGTAACTACGAAGATATTATAATCCCTATTTAATTTATAGCTAGGGATAATATAAGGATCCGATATATTATATAATTAAAGCGCCGCTAAATAGTTCTAATACGAATTATATCAGCGGTAGTAATCTCGCTAAAAGGGAAATTATAATTACCGGACCGAGACTTCCTATTCGAACTATAAATAAAAGGAGTCTATATTTACTTTATAAACTTAATAATTAACTTTATTAATATTCGTAATAAGGGGAATATACCTTTTATTATTCCTCGCCGCTAACGAATAGGATTAATTATAGAATACGAGGTAGAAAAAGCGTACTTTATTAATTTAAATAACTATTCCCTTACGGCGAAAACTTATAAGAATAATATAATTATATTACGCTTTATTAACCTTTATAATCCGAGGCTAATCTTAAGGCCTAAAGTCGATCTTTTTATAAAAACGAAACTACCGAATAAAATTACGATCTATAGTAACGACTCCGATATTACCGCGATTAAAGAGATTATAAAGTAATACCCTCGTATTTAGGAAGATATAAGAGATATAATCGACCTACCCGAATTCGAGTAGCTATCGATTCCGTTTACTACGGACTAATAATCGTCTAATACGAAATTTAATTATAAGGTCTATTTATTAAGCCCCGATATAAAAGCTTTAATAAACGAGAAATTCGATAAAATATATTAATAGAGGAAAATATCGTAGTCTACCGAGCCTTCCCTATTCGCTTTCCCTATCTTTATTATATAGCGGACGGTATATAAAGGCCCTAAGAGAACGCCGATACGGAAGGGTAGAGTTATAGTCGATATTCGTAGTCTAAATAAAATTATTATCCCTAATAACCACCCTCTTCCGCTTTAAAGCGATATTATTTCGTTAATATAAAAGTATATTTATATAAATATTATTAATTATAGTAGATAATTCTATCTCTTCTTAATTAAGAGAGATAATCGTTATAAGTTTATAGTAGTTTCTTACCGTGGTTCGGAGTATTATAACGTCGTAATAATAGGATAAAAAGGGTTAGTTCCGTATATTTAATATAAAATAGATACTTTTCTTCGCCCGTATAAAGTATTCGCGAGATACTACGTCGATAATATCGTAATTTTCTTACGGTCCTATTCCGAGTATATCGAATATTTTATAATTATCTTCGCTTTATTCGTAGGCCTTAAAATCTCGTTTAAATTTAAGAAATCCTTTTTAATTTACCCCTCCGTTATACTTCTAGGCTAGAAAATAAATAAATAAAATTTAATTATTATTAAGGAAAGAATTATAGTAATTAAAGAACTTCGTTTCCTAAATATACTATAGGCTTTAGAAATATATATCGGAATAATAAATTAATTACGAAGTAATATTAGATACTTCGCTTAAATTATTAAGTTATTTTAATACTAGAAAACCCAGCTTTTAAAGGGCTCGCCGTTATAAGGCGGGAATATACGAAAGATTTATTTTAGAAAAGTTTACTTCGTATTTATAAAAAAGGAATTAACTTCTTTTAAATTATTATAAAAAGTATTTATCTTTAAAACCTATTTACATTATCGGGATCCAGCTTGTTAATTATATATTAATATCGATATATTAAAGTCGTACGGAATTAGCGCGATAGTATATTATATTTAAAGAAATCTTTAGGGTAATAATTTCCCCCGTATTAACGTATAACTAATTCTATTCTTATCTAAATTATTTAATCCTACGGAGTCGCGCTACTAGCCTACGGAATTAGAAATAGTAGGTTTAATTTAGATATTAAAGAAGATCCTATACCTATTTATATAAATCCCGATAAAGAAAGTTATTATCTTTATTAATTACTCGGTAACTACTAATATTACCCGATAAATAATATTATCGTCGTCCTCTTCTAATAGGATGAACCTACGGTTAATATAAACTTCTTAATATATATTATAATACGATCTCGATATTCGTTAGTATCTAGGAAAGTAAAATATTATATTAGATATATTATCTCGCCTCCTCGGTAAAAAAGAATATCTCGACACTAAAAGTCCCGGTATTCTAGACGACGTTTTCGTTTTTTATTTTACTTTAGTTAAAATATTTTCTAAATACCGCTTTAAATTATAAAAGGCGTATTCTAAAGATAAGAAATAATTAAAGGTAATAAATTTCTTTATATATAAAAAGAATAGATTTAAGAAGGAAGCCCTAAGGTCTATAAATGAAGTCGATATAATTAATACTAATATTCCTTTCCTTCTTAGAGACTTACTTATATAATATAAAGATAACTATATTAATAAAGAACGCCTATATATCCCGAAATTAATAGAATAAAATATTTTCGAACTCGCGCATAATAAGCGAAATCACATAGGATTTCATAGAACGTACGAGAATATCGCCGATAATTATTATATACGGTATTTAACTCGAAGACTTAAACGCTATATTTTATATTACCCTTAATATTAATTTAATTAGATAAAGAGGTATATATTATATAATATTTTAAAACTAATCCTAATAGAGCTAAAGATCTATTATTACGTTATTATCGATTTTATTATAGCGCTCCTTATATTTATAAACGAATATAATTATTTAATAACTATTATTTATAAGTTCTCGAAAGTAGTTACTACGGTTTTAAGGAAAGATATGTTTAGCGCCGAAAAATAAATAAACGCGCTATTTCTCGCCTTTACCGACTAAGGAATTCTAAAGACGATTATTTTTAATAAAGACCTTAAGTTTCTTTTAGGTTTATAAAAGGTAATCTTTAAAATATTAAAAATTAAATTAATAATTTCTACTACCTACTACCCTTAATCTAACGGTTAATCGGAACGGATAAATTAGACTTTAGAAATAATATTATAATTTTATTTAATATACTACCCTAATAGTTTATAGGATAAATTCGTAACTACTTTATAATTTATTATAAATAATTCTTTAAGCTTAATAACGACGCTTTTATTAAATAAAATTATCTACGGTATAAAGTTTAATAATAGAATTTCGGTTTAAGATATAATAAAAAGAATAGATCTTATTAATAATAAAACCGTTAACCGGAAGGAAACCGTTAACGCGATTTCGTTTATAATAATTAATATTAAATTTCGATATAATAATAAATATATACCCTTAATAATATAAAAAGGGGATATAACCTTTTTAAAACTATATAAAGATTATAAAATCCCGGGTTTAGAGAATTATAAACTTTTAAACTAAAGAACTAGCCCGTTTAAAATTTTAAAATAAATAAACGATTTAGTTTATAAACTAGAGTTACCGCCGATAATAAATATCTACCCCGTTATTTCGGTCGCCGCCTTAGAACCTACTCCGTTAGGAGGGAATTTATATAGCCGTCCTTAAAAGGTCGGGTAAATTATTATTCTCGATAATAATAATAAAGGTATAAATAATTACTTTAAAATAAAACGTATTTTAAATAAAAGGATAAAAAAGTTTCTAGGACGAGGAAAGAAGTTAATAATATAATATTTAATTAAATAAAAGGGCTAGGGGCCCTATTAGAATATATAATATAATAACTAAAATCTTAAAAACGTAGAGGGCGTAATCAGCGACTATAATATAAAGTTATTATAAACTATATAAGTAGTTTAAGGGACGATATTACTTTATTTATTTATTAATCTTTATTTTATTTTCGCTTTATTACGCGACGATAACTTTATTATTTAGTAGTAACGAATTTCTTAATAACCCCGCTACGTTAATACGGTATTTCTAATTTACTTAAATAATAATAAATCGTTTTTTTCTCGCTCGATATAATTAATAAATACTACCGCTATCGTATTATTTAGCTATAGTATCTTATATACTAAATAATATTAATATATCTTTCCTCTTTTAATCCTAAAATTAATTATTTACTTATATCGCTCGCCCTTATCGAGTATAATACGATATCTTCGTTCTACTAAGTTTTTAATTATAATATAATTAAATTATATTCGGGAAAGGCTATAAAAAAGCTAGCCCTAAAAATAAATAAAATAAAGATAAAGAAAATAACGAAAATAACTAAAACTAAATTAATTAAAATAACGAATAATAATAAGGATAAAAAATCTAGTGCTTCTACTTCTAAATAAAGTAATAAAATAAATAACGAGTAGGTTATTAAAGACGAAGTCGACGATAAAGTCGATAGCGAAGAAGTTAAAGATTTACCGTATAATAAACCCGTATATAATATAACGGAAGATAAAAATACCTAGTTATTAACGGGTAGATATCTTTCTTTATTATAGGCCGGGCTAATTATTTAATATAATAAGATTTCTTTAAATATACTATTTAAGAACTAGTTAAAGGTATTTAACTCGAGAAATAACCTATAACCTAAATAAATAAATAACGGGTAGCTAGCTATAATACGATTAATAAAGAATAATTATATAAAATACGCGATTATTTTTAATTATATTTAATTATACGGGGATAAAGGGAATTTATCGTAAAAACTAAATTAATTAATTTTAATAAAAGGGGGGAAATATAGCCGATATATCTTCGTAGAAGAATATAATTATCTTTCGGCGGACAAGATAGTAAAAGTAAAAAAACTCTCGACGTTATTAAAAAAATTAAATAAAAAGAGCCCGAAGGTAATAAAACTTACGACTTTAAAGAAATCTTTAATATAGGAGAAATCGATATTTAGAAAAACTTAATAAAGATAACGAGAGCGACGAGAGCGAGTCCGAAACGGAAAAAAAAATTTCGATTTCGAAGAAATCTTTAAAGGAATTAATAACGAAATTATTCCTACCGAAGAAATTAATTTTAAAAATAACCTCCCTCGTAAAATCGATCGATAATAACGATTCTTAACTAGTTAATATTAAATTACTTAATATCGAGGCGTAGGAACGTTAGAAGAAGTATACTAGAATTATATAAATATCTAGCGACCTAATTATATAACTAGAAGAATTAAATAAAACTAGAGAAATATTTAAAATAAAAGTCGCCGCCGAAGTTAAAGCCGTAAATTCTTTAAAATAAAAAACTACGGTTACTTTATCTACGCCCTCGAAGAAGTAGATAAATAGGAAAATTATAATACCTACGATTATAGGATAATAGGTCGAAATCGGTAAAGAAGATTTCTTAATTATATTTTAAATTATATTTTAGACTTCGACTTTCCTTATAACCGACGTTTCTAAATAAATTATTTCTTCTTTTATTATATCTAAAAACTTTAAATAAAAGAGAGTAAAATATATAACGGAGAAAATTAAGCGGGATAAAACCTTAATTAATTTAAATACGAAAAAAGCCCCTTTAACGTAAATAATAATAGGTATTTCTATAATAATAAATAAATCGCTAACGATCGTACCGCCTTTAATAAAAGATAGTTCTATATTATCGTAAATTAATAGGAACTAGATTACGGAGCTAATATATTATTAATCGGGAAATATTACTCTTTACCTAAACGCTTAATTTACTACGGATATTAAAGAATTATTTTTTATAATAGATAATATATACTATACTAACCCTACTATAAATAAAAAGGGTATAATAAAATAAGTTTTCTTACCTAAGGCTACGGGAGCGAATATAATTAATTTAAAAATAAAGCGCTCGAAGAAAATAAAACCTAATAAATAAATTAAACCGTTAAAAATAGAAAGGGAGATTAAGGATATTTTTATATTATTAAAGAATTCAAGCGATAATATTAAAGGGGAATTCTTAATCGAGATCATTAAGGAGGTATTCGTTAAATCCGAAAATCGTATAAACGTATTAATAGCCAGAAATAACCTCCTAGAAAATAATAATACTATTTTATATAACTACGTAGATTTCTTAAAAGGCCTTATTATTAAAATTAATAATAAAATAATCCGTATTTTATTAGTTCTAGAAGTCTTTTATATTATTTTTATTTAATACCGTACTCGCTTTTTAAATTAGTATAGGGTCGATTATTTATTACGGGGTTTTTTCGATTCCGTAGAAATCGAAATACCTAAAGATTAATTAACTAGAAGTAAATAGGTAAAACTAATTTAAAGAGTTAAAAATATTAGCGGTATTAAAGACTTCGCTAATAATCTCTTAATTAATATTAATATAAATATAAACTCGTTAATTAAAAGATATCCGGCTTTAAAACGAGTACGTAATCGAGAGAAATTTAAATAATAGATAACTACCGATATTATACTAGGCGGTAAACTTATTAAAGAGAGCGATAAATTATATAATTAATTCGGTATAACCGCGTAGACTATTTTAAATTATAACGATCGCGCCGTTATCGAAGCTATTACCGATAATAAGGCTATATAAACTACTATAATTACTATCGGTTATAACGAACGCCCTATTATTAATATTTTAGTTACCGATAACTAGGAACCTTAACTAGGTACTATAATAAATATATTAAAGATTACGGATACTCCTCTATTTAATATTTATAACCTAACGGTTAATCTCCGTCTCGACGATTTTAGGTAAAAACGTCGTCGTCTTTTTATTAATACGGTGTGTTTATAATAGTTCTAAGTCGAGGTAATAAAGAATAGACTATATTAACGATTATAACGTTTATTTTTATTTATACTTTTACTTCGAGGCCTTAAGGACGTAAGGTCTTTACTTATAAAAGTAATTATTATAATTACTAGTACCTTAATATAAAAGCTAGTACCTTAATATAAGATAGTAATTTATTCGTACCGCTAGATAGAAGAAGTAATATATAATATACTAAGACTAAATCTTAACTACTATTTTATTTCGTTAATACTGTAATTCTTACGTATTTTATTTCGTTGATACTATATTCTTACTATACCCTTTATTAAGATTTAATTCGTTTATTAATAATAAAAAAATTAAAGAACTAGACGAAGCTTTTAAACTTTAATAATAATAAAAATAATTTATTACCGTTATTATAGAAATAGCCTTCAAAGAAGTTTTTTATTAAAAAGCCTCGCGAATCCCTTAAAACCTTCTCGATATAGGTCCGTAAATAATATAATATTATAAAAGATTCTTTCGAAGTTTATCTAGGTAAAGTAAAATCGGTAAAAAAGTAAAAATATTTCCGGGGGCTACCGGTAGGTAGAATATTCGTTAATAATTCAACGAATACTAAAAAGGTAATTATAGGATAAATAATACTATTAAAGGAGCTTAAGAAATAATCTTTCGAATAACGGTATATACTCGTCGCGTTAATTAGTATATTATAGAATAATCCGCTATTAGACCTTAATTATATACTCGAGGTCCTATAGTAGAATCGGGCGAACGAATAAAAAAAGTATAATAATCTCCGCTATAGCTTACTAGAGAACTTCTATATAATTATACTAGTATATAATAATATAATTAAAGGAAACTCGAATAATATTAAAATTATCGACGATATTAAGGTTAAAAGAGAAGAATTAATTCATTTTCTTCCCGAAATTATAAATACACGTACGGATACGTCTACCTAGATCTTAGGCGAATAAATATTATATCTACCTTCTTATATCGTTATATACGAGATATTCCCTTTCTTAGAAGTACTTATAAAAGAGCCTACCTAGTTCGAATAAATAGTTAAAAAGGATATTTAACGATAGTTTACGGAAATAAGTATTAATTCTATTAAAGACTTATTTTTTAATAAGTTAATTAAAATACGATTAATTCTATTTATACCGGGCTTTACTAAACTTAATACTAACCCTTAACTCGACGTCGATCTAATTTAAACGTCGTTTATAAATTAATATATTAACGAAAAGATATATATTAACCTAAATAACTCCTATAATAATATCGCTATACTCGGTTAAAACGCGCCGAAATTAGATAGGATTTAGTAGATAGTATAGAGTCTAGGGTATATATAGTTTAAACGCGAAGATATTAAAGCGCGGGAATAGATACCCGAGAAGTTTATAATTATATCGAATATACTACTAGCGTTATATATTACGGCGAAGGTAAATATTACCTAGTCTCGTTTTTCTAGGTATAAATTTTATTATTATTTCGTATTAAGGGCTTCTTTAATTATTAAATAATAATTTATAAATAAACTTAAGGCGTCGGGTAATAATCTTATCGTTAAATTTCTCTACGTAAGTTACTCTATCGAGAAGTATAAGATTTATATCGGCGCTTTCTAAAATAATACCTACGACGATATTAAAACCAACGTTCTTATACTCCCGTACCAGTTATTCTCTAAGGGTTATATAATAACCTAGGTAATATAATCGGTATTAATAAATATAAGCTAGCTAGATAAGACTTAAGAGTATACGAAGAAGCGGGTCTATTATATTAAATATTTAAACACTATAACCGCGTATATATAGTATATTAATATTAAAATAAATATTATAATTTTAAATTTATAAAGGAAGCGAGGTATAAGGCGGGAGGGTACGGTTAAATATTAAAGAGAATAAATATTATTAATACTTCCTAGTAGTAAGGAGCTAGAAAGATTACGCGAGTAAAAATAAAAGCTTTTATATATAAATCCGCTTATTTAATATAATCGAGGGTTATTCGATAATATTCGATAACGCTAGTATAAAGGGATATTTAATATTTATTTAATTTAGCGCGGTAGGTAATTAAAGCTATTAATAAATATACTTATTTTAATATTATTTAATATCGTTCGATAATATTCGAAAACGCTCGATAAATAGAATATTTAATATTTAGTTCGATTAAAATAATAATTCTAGCCTCGTCCTAAAAGTCGCTAATAAAGCGCTCGAATAATTAAATCTCGTTAATCGGATACTCGAGGAGCGCTCGGGGGGCCCGATATATACTCGACGGGCGCTCTAAATAAAACCCTAGAATACTTCGGGCTTTTAAGGTTCCGCGAGTACCCGTTTAATAATTTTAGCTCTTAAGCTATTCTATATTTTAGCCCCGAGCCGCTAAAGCCGGTTTTCGATTTACCGACGTAATTATTATTTATAGGTATTAAAATTTCTTTATCTACGTTATATATCTACCCTAAAAGTTTATCGCCTAGATCCTCCACTAAGATTTAGCCTTAAGTTAATTATTTTCTAAAAGTATCGAGATTTATAGTTATGAAAAGTGGTTTATTACCTTAAATATACGTTTCCGTAAAAACGTCCTATACTATTATATACTACTCCTTTATACTACCCTTACGATTGTAATAAATAAATATATTCTCGATCGGTCGGATATTTAAAGGGAGCGGTCGCGGGCGCGATAATACTTTAGATTTAAATAATTCCTCCGCGGTAATATTATTTAATAAAAACTCGGACTTTAATCCTAAATAAGGTAAGACTCTTTATTTTTTAAACTCCGATACCTTTAATATTTTATCCGCTAAATATTTCCTAGGAGTAACTTTTTATTTTATAATAATTTTAACTTTTTTTATTACCCTATATAACTAGTAGATTACGTAAGAAACCGGGATATTAATAAATATATTACCGGCCACCTAAGCCTAGATATCTAAAATAATAGTTTTATAAAGACTTTATAAAACTTTTACCTTCGCTTTATCTTTAAAACTAACGTCTAAAAAAGAATTTTTATTTAAGTACTCTTTAATAATATC
>JAABUK010008890.1_pt1 | contig 13922 bp, 12 predicted proteins | sample 5559141 | NCBI WGS metagenome assembly JAABUK01 (sample SAMN10711869, study PRJNA513367) | rock metagenome | isolation source: Antarctica rocks | place: Antarctica: Victoria Land, Pudding Butte nord | collected 2016-01-03
CTGGCCGGGGTGCAGGCGGGACAGGACGCCTACAACGCCGCCGTCCTGTCCGTCGCCGACCACGTCATCGCCCACATCCCCGCCCCGCCCGGCGCTGGTGAGGTGGGCGGCCTGCTCATGCCCTACGTGCGACTTGCTGCCGGAAACGCCATCGGTCAGCTCCTTCCGACCGACGGCGAGGCATCCCAGCGCGCACAGACCAGCTCGTCGCTCGCCCGGGCGGGCGACGATGTCCTCATGGCCGCACGGACGCTGGTGAGCCAGACTGCGCCCTGGACGACCGATCAGTGGCCGCAGGCCTGGGCGGTCACGACGACACGCACCGTCACGCCCTTCTGGGCGGCGGACGGACGTCCTCGCCCGGAGACGAGCATGGAGACGGCCCAGCTGCGCTCCTTCAACGACTGGCGCCGCGACGTGGGCCTTTCGGTCTACGACACCACCCCTCGCGTGGTCCGTGAGGCGGTGGCTGCCGGAGCGAACGAGGCGGTGTCGTCAAGGACTCCTCGGGCCTGACTCGACGAAACGGCGCAAGTGCGGGCCGGCATCACGGCAGGAACTCGGTCTGTCATGCCCGTCACCGCCGGCTGCTGCTCGGTCCGCCCCGTCACGAGCCGTAAGAGTGGTCCCGCTCCCTCTGGACGGCATGCGGGACGTCTCCCTGCCAGTCGACCGGCGTCCACGCCTCCGACCCGACCCACTCGCTGCCACAGGCGGAGCACGCGAAGAGGGACTCACCCTCCCGCGAGTCGCCGGTCGCCGACCAGGCACACTCGGAACGGCATTCGGAGATGGTCAAGGGTCGGCTGGGTCGGTCCACGCCCCCATCATCGCAAGGGCGGCCGTGCTGCCGGACACCGCGTGGCAGGGTGGGCGGCGTGAGGACTGCCGCCGAGCACCCCTACTTCGACGCCCCGCCGCTGGCTCTCGCGCACCGGGGCGGGGCCGGGTATGCGCCCAACCGTGACATCGAGAACACCCTTGCGGCGTTCCGCACTGCCGTCGAACTCGGCTACCGCTACCTCGAGACGGACGTCCACGCGACGAGGGACGGACACCTCGTGGCCTTTCACGACGACCGGCTGGACCGGGTCACCGACGGGCACGGCCGGGTCGCCGACCTTCCGTGGTCGTCAGTCCGTGCTGCCCTCGTCGGCGGGGCCCAGCCGATCCCCGAGCTGGGCGAGCTCTTCGCGGCCTTCCCCGAGACGCGGGTCAACATCGACATCAAGGCAGCGGGCGCCGTCGTGCCGCTGTGGCAGGTGATCCGCGAGCACGAGGCGCAGGACCGGGTGTGCGTCGGCTCCTTCTCGGACCGCCGGCTTACGGCCTTTCGCCGCCTGGCCGGTCCACGGGTCGCGACGGCGGCCGGTCAGGTCGGCACCGCGGCGCTGCGCTTCGCTCCCGGCCGGGTCAGCGCCGTGCTGCACTCCCCCGCACAGGTGCTCCAGGTCCCGGTCACCCACACCATCCCGGGGCGGACGATCCGGCTCGTCACGCCCGGCCTGGTCCAGAGAGCACACCGGTCGGGCAAACAGGTCCACGTCTGGACCATCGACGACCCCGCCGAGATGGAGCAGCTGCTCGACCTCGGCGTGGACGGGATCATCAGCGACCGGATCGACACGCTCCGCGCCGTGCTGACGGCCCGCGGGCAGTGGCGCTGACGGAAGCCCGGTCACCCCTCCGTCAGGGCTGGTAGCGCGGCGCGACGCCCCAGCCCCATCGCGGCACCGGGGCCTGCTCGACGGTCTCGGCCCCCGGCTGCGAGTTGTGCAGGGCGAGCCTGGTGCCCCACTCGACGTAGCCGACGAACGCGGCCCGGAACTCCGGGTCGTCCGGCATGCCCGCGTCGTCCGCCGCACGGCTCATCAGCGAGGCGAAGCGGAAGCGCTGCTCCGGCGTGATCCCGAGGCCCCGGTGGTGGGCGAGCATCCGCTCGCAGCCACCGTGCTCGTCCGTGTACCCCGCCGGCCCGCCGAAGACCTCGACCCACCACGTCGTGACGTGCGCCCGATGTTTCTCGCTCACCCCTCCGGGAAACAATGGACTGACCAGCTCGTCACCCTCGACCCGGTCGTAGAAGGCGTCGATGAGCCGCCGGAACGCCGCCGCCACCGGCCCAGTCGAACAGGGAAGGGACCCCATTGTCAGTCATGATCCAACTGTAATCATGTAATTTCGCTTAGCCCACCGCGTCCCGGGTCTTCGCGGCGACCTAGAGTTGCGCCGGTGAGCACCACCGGGGACCAGGGCACCGCGACGGCGGCGGTCCGTGACCCGTCGGACGGACCGTTCGCCCCGGCATACCGGCTCATCACCGTCGCCCTGATCGCGCTCGTGACCATCGTCGCCTTTGAGTTCATGGCCGTGGCCACCGCGATGCCCCAGGCCGCCGAGGACCTCGACGCGGTGCGCAGCTACGGTCTCGCCTTCTCGGTCATGCTCACCGCCCAGCTGCTGGGGATCGTCCTGGCCGGGGTCTGGTCCGACCGCTCCGGTCCCATGCCCGGCCTGTATGCCGGGCAGCTGCTTTTCGCGGCAGGCGCCGCGACCTGCGGCCTGGCGTCGACCTTCCCGATCCTCCTGGTCGGTCGCGCGATCACCGGGCTGGGTGCCGGAATCGTGATCGTGGTTCTCTATGTCGTTGTGGGACAGGTCTATCCGGCAGTGGTCCGGCCACGGGTCTTCAGCTTCGTCTCGGCTGCCTGGATCCTCCCGTCCTTGGTCGGCGCACCGCTCTCGGGCTGGCTCGCCTCGACGTTCAGCTGGCGGCTCGTGTTCTGGGTCGTCGTCCCCCCGGCCCTGGTCACGCTGGCCATCGTCGTCCGGCAGTCAGCTGCCATCCGTCATCAGGACGACCGCGCGGCGCACGGCCCGGACGAACGCTCCCTGCACCGGCGCACCGCCAACCTCGGCGTCCTCGTCGCCGCCGCCGCCGGCCTCGTCCAGCTCGGCACTTACGAGCGCGTCGCCGTGCTCTCCTGGCAGAGCCTCGCCGCGGTCGCCGGAGTGGGGGGCCTGCTCGTGGCCACGCCGAGACTGCTCCCGACCGGCACCCTGCGGATGGTCCGCGGCCTGCCGTCGGTCATCCTCAGCCGGTTCCTGCTCAACGCCGCCTTCGCCGGGTCGATCACCTTCATCCCGCTGATGCTGACCCAGGAACGCAACAGCACCCTGGCCACGGCGGGCGTCGTCCTGGCCGTCGGGTCGCTCGGCTGGTCCGGTGGCTCGTGGGTCCAGGGTCTGGCGTCCATGGCCGGGCGCCGGCCGGCTCTGGTCTCGTTCGGGGGTCTGTTCCTCTCCTTCGGCTGCCTCTCGCTGGTCCTCGTCACCGCGCTCGGCTGGTCGGTGTGGCTCTTCGGCCCGGCCATGGTCCTGGCCGGCACCGGGATGGGACTGGGCTCGACCTCGCTGTCCGTGCTCCTCCTCGACCTCGCCCCCGCCGGCGAGTACGGCAAGGCCTCCGCGGCGCTCCAGCTCTCCGACGTCCTTGGCAGCATCCTCGGGATCGCCGGTGCGAGTGCGCTGTTCGCCTCTATGCACACCAGCGGCGGCGACACAACGACCTACCTGCTCATCTGGGGGGTGCTCTCGGCCGTTGCAGCGCTGGTCATCGTCGCTGGACGCCGCTGCATCGTGCCCGGCTGAGACGCCCCGGCTCAGCGGACGAGCACCTGTCCCCGCCGTGTCGCGACGCGGACCCATCGCCCGTGGGCGAGGACCCGCGCGTTTCCTCCCGGCTCGAGGAAGCCGAGCGCGTATGCCGCGAAGGCGGCCCCCGCGGGCACCGGCGGGCTCGTCATGGTGAGCCGAGCCCACACGGCCCGACGCAGCTGGGCCACGGCCGGTCCGCCTGCCGTCGGCCCCGTTCCCCGGGCAACCTCCTCGATGCCGGCTCGCGCGGCCTGCTCGAGCTCTCGCCCGGGCACCTCCCCGACCGGCTCCCAGCCGCCTCGCTGCGGAGCCAGAGAGGCCCACACCGCCGTTACCGTCGTCGGCGGCACGGGCACCTCGACCCCGCCGGGCTCCTGGCGCGCGATGCGGTCCGTGAGCCCGGCCAGCGACACCACGGCGTCGACGGTCGACGGCTCACCGAGGGCCATCGCCCGCATCCCCGTCACGGTGCCCTCGCCCAGCAGGCCACGCCCCGGCAGGACGCCGACGTGGGCCGCCAGCACCGTCCCTACTGCCTGGAGGCGCATTGCTCCGTCAGGGTCCACGGCCCGGGCCCGACCGACGAAGGTGACGAAGTCGGCATACCCCCGCTCATCCTCGAAGACGAGCGTGCTCACCTGTCGCGCCAGCGGAAGGGGACCGGGTCGCCTTGGTGGGCGTGGAGGATGTCGCGCTCGTCCGGGCGCATTCGCCGAGGCCTCGATCTCGCGAAGTCGTAGAGGACGAGGCCCGTCGCGGCCCGGGCGTAGTGGCCGGCGCCCACGTCCTCGGGGTCGCGGACGTCGTAGCCGAGGTCGAACCCCGCACCCGAGAGCTTCGTGCACCACATGTCGACGGAGATCGGGGCGTGGCGGAAGGTCAGAGGGGCGATGTACTCGATCTCGTGCCGGGTCACGAGGACCCCCTCGTCGAGCAGGGCCCGCTCGAGGCCGAACCACTGCTCGAAGCCCGTGACGCGGGCGTCCTCGAGCAGGCGGAGGAACTGGACGTTGTTGACGTGGCCGTAGGCGTCCATGTCGGACCAGCGGAGCGGGACGTTGACGCGGTAGTGCGTGGACGGCATGGCCCATTCTCGCAGGACTGACCCGTCACCCTGCGTCCGAGATGTCGGCGGTCCCGACCACCGAGACCTCGGACGCAACAGTCGGGTGAGCCCTGTGGACGGTCCTCGGGCTGTCCGGCGGGCGACGTACGGTGGTGGCATGACAGCTCTCTCGGCCACCGGCCACGCCCTTGGGCCGGCCAACGACCTCGCCGCGCAGGCCGGCGTCGCCCTGCGCCAGCTGGTCGGCCGCGACGGCGTCGACTTCCGGGACGGCCAGCTCGAGGCGATCGAGGCGCTGGTCGGGGGGCGCCGGAGGGTCCTCGTCGTCCAGCGCACCGGGTGGGGCAAGTCCGCGGTCTATTTCGTCTCGACCGCTCTGCGCCGAGCCGCGGGAGCCGGCCCGAGCATCATCATCTCGCCGCTCCTGGCCCTGATGCGGGACCAGATCGCGGCTGCGAGAAGGGCAGGGATCAACGCCGTCTCGATGAACTCGGCGAACGCCGATGAGTGGGGGGCCGTCAGTGCAGCCCTGGCTGCCGACGAGGTCGACGTCCTCCTCGTCAGTCCCGAGCGCCTGAACAACCCCCGCTTCCGCGAGGAGCAGCTGCCCGGCCTCGCCCGCCGCTGCGGCCTGCTCGTCGTGGACGAGGCCCACTGCGTCAGCGACTGGGGTCACGACTTCCGGCCGGACTACCGCCGCATCCGTGACCTGCTGACCACGCTTCCCCCCGAGACGCCGGTCCTGGCCACGACCGCCACGGCGAACGCCCGGGTCGTCACGGACGTCGCCGAGCAGCTCGGAGCGGGCGGCCACGACGTGCTCACCCTGCGCGGCGGGCTCGCACGGGAGTCGCTCCGGCTCGGCGTCCTGCCCCTGGCCTCCCCCGAGCAGCGCGTCGCCTGGCTCCTGGCCCACCTCGCTGAGCTGCCCGGCAGCGGCATCATCTACACGCTCACCGTCTCCGGCGCAGACGACGTCGCCTCCACCCTTCGCGAGGCCGGCCACGAGGTCCGCTCCTACACCGGCCGCACCGACCCGGCCGACCGCGAACGCCTCGAGGAGGCCCTGCGGGACGACCGGGTCAAGGCGCTCGTCGCCACGAGCGCCCTCGGCATGGGCTTCGACAAGCCGGACCTCGGGTTCGTCCTCCACCTCGGCGCCCCGTCCTCCCCGGTGGCCTACTACCAGCAGGTCGGCCGCGCCGGACGCGCCACCGCGAACGCCGATGTCCTCCTGCTGCCGGGTCCCGAGGACAAGGACATCTGGCGATACTTCGCCTCCGCCTCGATGCCACGACAGGAACAGGCCGATGCCGTCCTCCGGGCACTCGCCCAGGCACCGAGTCCTCTCTCCACGCCGGTTCTCGAGTCGATCGTCGACATCCGGCGCACCCGGCTCGAGCTGCTCCTCAAGGTCCTCGACGTCGACGGCGCCGTCACCCGGGTGAGTGGCGGCTGGACGTCGACGGGCAACCCCTGGACCTATGACGCCGAGCGCTACACCCGGGTTGCCGAGGCGCGCGAGCGGGAGCAGCAGCTCATGGTCGACTACGAGCAGCGCAGCGGATGCCGGATGGAGTTCCTCCAGCGGTCGCTCGACGACGACACGGCCGCTCCGTGTGGTCGGTGCGACGGGTGCGCCGGTACGTGGTTCCCGGCCACCATCCCGGACGCAGCACTCCTCACGGCCCGCGACCGGCTCCAGCGCGTGGGCGTGGACCTAGAACCCCGCGGTCAGTGGCCCACCGGGATGTCACGCCTCGGTGTGCCCTTCACGGGGAGGATCCCCGCCGACGAGGCGGCCTCGGCAGGTCGGGCGCTGGCCCGGCTCACCGACCTCGGGTGGGGTGGGCGGCTGCGTGAGCTGCTGCGGGAGGATGCTCCCGCTTCTCCCGAGCTGCTCCAGGCGTGTGTCGGCGTCCTGCGAGCCTGGGGCTGGGCCACCCGTCCCACCGGCATCGTCGCGGTTCCCTCCCGCTCGCATCCCGAGCTCGTCGCCTCGGTGGCCCGCGGTCTCGGCGAGATCAGCCGGCTGCCGGTGCTCGGCACCCTTGACCTGGTCGAGGGGGGTCCGGTCGGGGGGCCCGGCGGCAACAGCGCCTTCCGGCTGGCCGGTGTGTGGGGGCGCCTCGCCGTCTCGCGCGAGCTGGCCGACGCCATCGCGTCGGCACCGGGCCCCGTCCTGCTCGTCGACGACCTCGTCGACTCCCGCTGGACCATGACCGTGACCGCGCAGGCGCTGCGCCAGGCCGGGGCCGAAGCCGTCCTCCCCTTCGCGCTGGCCACCGCCGGCTGAGGCCGGAGGTCCGTCGAGCCGGATGGTGACGCGCGGCAGGAAGAACTGGACGAGCGGCCCGATGAGGATCGCGTAGGCGACGGTGCCGAGCCCGACGACGCCGCCGAGCAGCCAACCCACCGACAGCACGGCCAGCTCGATCCCCGTGCGGACGAGCCGGATGCTCCATCCGGTCCGGCCGGCCAGGCCGGTCATGAGCCCGTCCCGGGGACCGGGGCCGAGCTGGCTCCCGATGTAGAGGCCGCCGGCCAGACCGTTGAGCACGATGCCGCCCAGCAGCAGCCCCCACCGCGCGCCCAGTGCCGACGGCTCGGGGATGAGGACGAGTCCCGCGTCGGTGGCCAGGCCGATGACGACGACGTTGGCCACCGTCCCGACTCCCGGCCACTGGCGCAGCGGGATCCAGAGAAGCAGGACGAGGGCGCCCACGACCATCGTCACCTGGCCGAACGTCAGGGGCAGCCTCCTCGCCAACCCGTAGTGCAGGACGTCCCACGGGTCGAGGCCGAGCTGGCCGCGGACCATCATGGCCATGGACACGCCGTAGAGGGTCAGCCCGACCATGAGCTGGGCGATGCGGCGCGGCAGCCGACCGGCGCGAACCTGCTGGCGGGGGGTCAGGGAGGCGAGGGCGACGTGCGTCATGGGAGCAGCCTGGCTCAGTCTGGCCTGTGAATCCATGTCCAGTCGTGGTTCACTGGCCTGCATGGCCTCCGGAACCGTCTCCGCCCGCACCGTGGCCGGCCAGCTGAGGGCCGGTGCGCTGACGGCCCAGGCCGGCGTCCCGGCATACCAGGCTCTGGCGGAGGGACTGCGCCGCCTCATCGCGGACGGGCGGATCCTCCACGGCACGAGGCTGCCGAGCGAGCGCGAGCTGACCTCCGCCATCGGGGTCAGCCGCACCACCGTCGCCGGGGCGTATGCCGTGCTGCGCGACCGCGGGTACCTCGTCTCCCGGCGGGGGTCGGGCAGCGTGGTGAGCGTGCCCGGAGGGCCGTCGAGCGGAGGGCCGCTCTCCCCCGGTGACGGCCGGGATGTGGCCATCGACCTGTCCATCGCGGCTCCGAGCGCACCACCCGGCACCGCCGAGGCGTTCGAGGCGGCGGTGGCGCAGCTTCCGCACCACCTCGGCGGCACGGGGTACTCACCCTTCGGGCTACCCGAGCTGCGCGAGATGCTCGCCGAGCGCTACTGCGAGCGCGGGCTGCCGACGACGGCGGGCCAGATCATGGTCACCACGGGCGCGCTCGCCGCGCTCTCGGTCGTGCTCCGGGCCCACGTCGGGCCCGGGGACCGGGTGCTCATGGAGTCACCGACCTATCCCAACGCCCTGGCCTCCGTCCGCGACGCCGGGGCACGCACCGTCGGTATGCCGCTCGACGCAGGTGGGCTCGACGCGCACGCCCTCGACGTGGCCCTGCGACAGGGCTCCGCGACGTTGGCCTATCTCGTTCCCGACTTCCAGAACCCCACGGGCACCCTCGTGGACGAGGCCACCCGGGCCCGCGTCGCGACGGCGCTGCACCGCCAGCGTGCCGTCGCGGTCGTGGACGAGACTCCGGCCGAGCTCGGCATCGACGTCACCGAGGCTGACCTGCCCCGGCCGCTCGCGGCCTTCACCGACCAGGCACTGACCATCGGCAGCGCGAGCAAGACCTACTGGGGCGGACTGCGGGTCGGCTGGCTCCGGGCGGCTGAACGTGACCTGCCGAGGCTCGAGCAGGCTCGGCTGAGCCTGGACCTCGGCGTGCCGGTCTTGGAGCAGCTTGTCCTGAAACACCTCTTAGCGCAACGCGAGTCGCTGCTGACGCATCGACGGACCACGCTGCGTGCCGCGCGTGACGCGCTCGTCAGTGCCGTGCGTCGGCAGCTCCCCGAGTGGCGGTTCACCGTCCCCTCGGGCGGCCTGAGCATCTGGTGCGAGCTGCCGGCCCCCCGCTCCAGCGCACTGTGCGACGCCGTCGCCCCGCTCGGCGTCCGCCTCGCCCCCGGATCGTCGTTCGGTGTCGAGGGTGGCCTCGAGTCGTTCGTCCGGATCCCGTTCGCGCTTCCGCCTGATGTCCTCACCGACGCGGTGGACCGGATCGCCGCGGCCTGGGGCCACGCCGCCGACGGACCGGCGGGCCGCCGCGACACGGTCGCCCTCATCGCCTGACCGGTTCGCTTCGGCCCACTGGACGCCCCACGCCGGCTGAGGGACACATCCTGGGAGTGCCTCCACTATCCGGGGGCTTGGGGACCACGCCGGTGGGTAGTGTCCCGTCCTGTGACCGACGACCTCGACGCTGCTGCTGCTCACCCGGAGCCGGAGGACGCCGGCCCGCTGGCCGATCTGCTCGCCGTGCTCGACCTCCAACCGCTCGGGGACGCCCACATCACCGTCCACGGCGCCGAGGGCGACGCCGAGTCCGACCTGGGCGAGTCCGACGCCACCATGTTCATCGGCAAGAGCCAGAAGCAGCCCCACGGGCGGGTGTTCGGCGGCCAGGTGCTCGCGCAGTCGGTCATCGCCGCGGGCCGGACGGTGGCCGATGTCCAGGGCGGCGACCCCCGGCGGATCCACTCCCTGCACGGATACTTCGTGCGACCGGGCGACGACAGGCACCCGATCCGCTTCGCTGTCGAGCGGATGCGCGACGGCAACTCCTTCTCCACCCGTCGGGTCCATGCGATCCAGTACGGCAAGCCGATCCTCTCGATGATCGCCTCCTTCCAACAGGAGGCGAGCGGCATGGACCACCAGGACTCGATGCCTGCCGCCCCCGACCCGGAGTCGCTCCCGAGCGCGCGGGACCTCTTCGCCACGGTCGACAACCCCGTCGCCCGCGACTTCGCCCGTGGCCGCCCGATCGACCTGCGCCACGTCGAGGGCAACATCTACGTCACGCCCGGACGACAGCGTGCGGCCCGACAGAACGTCTGGCTCAAGGCCGTCGGACGGCTACCGGACGACCCGCTCCTGCACGCGGCGGTGCTCGCGTACGCCTCCGACTACTCCCTGCTGGAACCGGTCATCCGCCGGCACGGGATCGCGTGGTCGGACCCCCGCCTGCGCCCGGCGAGCCTGGACCACGCGATGTGGTTCCACCGCCCCGGCCGGGCCGACGAGTGGATCCTCTACACCGAGGAGTCGCCCTCGGCGCAGGGCGGACGCGGTCTGGCCACCGGTCGGATGTTCGCCGCGGACGGCCGCCTCGTCGCGACAGTTGCCCAGGAGGGCATGCTGCGCCTCAAGGAGACCTGACCTACCGCATCCGGCCTACCAGCGGCCGGGTCCGCCGGCGAAGCGGCGGTTGTTGCGCAAGGCGGCGAACGGGTCCGCCGGCTCGGTTCCATTCGCCGGGTCGTCGCACAGACGTGAGGCAACCGCGAATCCCGGGTAAGCGCCCGCTCAGTAGACTCGGCACGCACCGCCGTCCCCAACCCCGAGGAGCCTCCCGTGTCCACTACGCCCCGCACTGCCATCGTCACTGGAGCCGCTCGCGGCATCGGCGCCGCGACCGCCAGACGCCTGGCCGCCGACGGGCACGCCGTCGGGGTGCTCGACCTCGACGAGAGCTCCTGCCTCCCCACCGTCGCCGCGATCACGGATGTCGGCGGAAGGGCCGTCGCGGTCGGTGTCGACGTGTCGCAGGCCGAGCAGGTTGCTGCGGCCGTGCAGAAGGTCGCCGACGAGATCGGGGTCCCGACGATCCTCGTTAACAACGCCGGCATCACCCGCGACAACCTGCTCTTCAGGATGAGCGAGGAGGACTGGGACGCGGTGATCAACGTGCACCTCCGCGGCTCCTTCCTGATGACGAGGGCGGTCCAGGCGCACATGACAGCCGAGAAGTTCGGCCGCATAGTCAACCTCTCGTCCACGTCGGCGCTCGGCAACCGGGGCCAGGTCAACTACTCCGCGGCCAAGGCGGGCCTTCAGGGCTTCACCAAGACGCTGGCCATAGAGCTCGGCAGGTTCGGGGTGACCGCCAACGCCATCGCGCCAGGCTTCATCGAGACCGAGATGACCAAGGCCACCGCTGAGCGGCTCGGGGTGGCCTTCGAGGACTTCATCGCCCACTCCGCGAAGGAGATCCCCGTCCAGCGGGTCGGTCAGCCGGAGGACATTGCGGCCACAGTCTCCTTCCTGACGAGCGACGAGGCCGGATTCGTCAGCGGTCAGGTGATCTACGTCGCCGGCGGCCCGCAGGACTGACCAACGGCTGCTGAGGCACTCAGCACCTTCTGAGCTGCGCTGCGACACCGCCACCTCTCCACCTGGCCGACGCGACACCCCGGATGGGCTCACCGGAACACGAGCCCGCCCGGGACGGCAGTCGGAAGGTCAGCCGCGCCGGCGGCCCAAGGATCAAGCGGTGTCGTCGGCGACCGTGTCGTGACCCGAGAGCGGACTGTAGATCAGTCCGACGTGCGCGCCGTAGATCCAGTGGAAGACGAACACACCGAGGATGTACTTCCACCCGAAGCCGGAGCTGAACACTCCCGCCTCAGCCCCGCGCGCCGGGCCGTAGATCAGCGGCGTGAGGACCGCCAGGGCGACAACCGCGAGTATCGTGCCGAAGAGCAGGCCTTTGAGGACGTTGCCGACCTCGGTGTTCGGCCAGGGCAGCCGCGGGTGGATGGCCACGGCGAAGAGCACCGCAAAGGCGATGCCGTCGAGATAATGCATGCCGCCGCCGATGAGGAACTGCGACAACGGCGACTCCGCCGGGACGTAGACCTTGCCGTTCGCCGTGTTCCAGTCGAGGCGCACGAGACCGAAACCGCCCATCCAGAAACCCAGCACCGTGGCGATGTGCGTCGCCACGACACCGGCCAGGAGCGCCGCGAGGACCCGGTGCCGGGTGGACCACCGGCGCCAGGCCGGGGAGGTCGTCCCGGTTCGGGCCTGGGGCACCGCCTGCTGACGTGGGTGCGTCCTGGCCGTCATGACGGTGCCCTTTCGGTCCGCCCGTCTGCTCGCGTGGACGGGCATGATGTTCAGAGGGTCCGAACCTACGGACACCACACCGACGCGGTCAAGCACGCACAGCGTGGGTCAGAGGCCCAGGTCGCGGCCGATGAGCTCCTTCATGATCTCGTTGGAGCCGGCCCAGATCTTCGTGACGCGGGCGTCGCGCCAGGCCCGGGCAACGCGGTACTCGTTCATGAAGCCGTAGCCGCCGTAAAGCTGGACGCACTCGTCGAGGACGGCGTTCTGGACCTCGGCGCTCCACCACTTCGCCTTCGCGGCGTCGACGGCGGTCAGCGTTCCCGCGGCATGGGCCTCGACGCAGTCGTCGACGTAGGCCTGGGTGACCTCGAGCTTGGTGACGAGCTCGGCGATCTTGAACTTGTTGTGCTGGAACGACCCGATTGGCTGACCGAACGCCTTGCGCTCCTTGGTGTAGGCGATCGTCTCCGTGAGGATCTGGGCCGCGTGCGAGGTGTTCGAGATGGCAGCACCGATGCGCTCCTGGGGCAGCCGCTGCATCATCGCGATGAAGCCCATCCCCTCCTCGCCGATCCGGTTCGCGTCCGAGACCCGGACGGTGTCGAAGAACAGCTCGGCGGTGTCCGACTCCTCCTGACCGACCTTGTCCAGCTTGCGACCCCGGGAGAATCCCGCCATGCCGTTCTCGACCATGAAGAGGGTGATGCCCTTGGCGCCCCGGGTCGGGTCCGTGCGAGTGGCGACGATGACAAGGTCAGCCTGGTAGCCGTTGGTGATGAACGTCTTGCTGCCGTTGATCACCCAGTCGTCGCCGTCCCGGACCGCAGTCGTCTTCAGGGCGGCGAGGTCGGAACCACCAGAGGGCTCGGTCATCGCGATGGCACAGATGAGGTCACCCGAAGCCATACCGGGCAGCCAGCGCTGCTTCTGCTCGTCGGTGCCGAGGTCGACGATGTAGGGCGGGCACACGTCGGCATGGATGCCGAAACAGGAGGAGGAGGCGGCGTTGAAGGCGGCGATCTCCTCGGCGTTGACGGCGTTGAAGCGGTAGTCCTGGGCCCCGACGCCACCGAACTCCTCCGGGATGCCGAGGCCGAAGAGCCCCTGCTTGCCGGCCTCCTTCCAGATGTCACGGGGAATGGACTTGGCTTCCAGCATCTCCTCGGCCCGGGGCCGCAGGGTGCGTTCGACGAACTCCCGGACCGTGCTCCGGTAGGCCTCGTGGTCCTCGTCGTAGATGTTGCGCGGCATGGTTGGCCTCCAGGTGACTAAGCGCTTGCTTAGTTTCGCGGACGTGCGTCATGCTGTCAATGTGACGACCACGACAGCATCGGGCGCCCAGACGATCGACCGCCTCCTGGTCGCAGCCGCAGGCGCCTTTGCCGACAAGGGTTTCCACGCGACGACGACCCGGGACATCGCCTCGCGCGCGGGCCTGTCGCCGGCCGGCGTCTACGTCCACTTCTCCTCCAAGGAAGACCTGCTCCACGCCCTGAGCCACACGGGTCACGAGGCCGCGCGGGATCTCGTGCGCACTGCAGCGTCAGGTCCCGGGACCGCCGGCGATCGTCTGTCCCGGGTCATGTCGAGCTTCTCCCGCTGGCACGCCGACCACCACGAGGTGGCTCGGGTCGTGCAGTACGAGTTCCCGCACCTGACCCCCGCGCACCGAGACGACGTCCTTACCCTGCGCAAGCAGATCGACGCCATCGTCCGCGCCGTCCTCAGGGATGGCGTCGACGCCGGCGAGCTCAGTGTCGACAACATTGCGGACACGGCGCTGGCCCTGATGTCGCTCTGCATCGACGTCGCGCGGTGGTACTCCCCCTCGATCACCCGCAGGCCGGCTGAGATCGGCGCGACGTATGCCGCATTGGGCCTTCGCCTCGTCGCGGCCCCGGGCCGACGCGGCCAGGGTCCGCGGCAGGCGGGCTGACGGCATATGGGCTCGCTTGGCGAATCGTGCT
>JAABUK010008891.1_pt1 | contig 13922 bp, 14 predicted proteins | sample 5559141 | NCBI WGS metagenome assembly JAABUK01 (sample SAMN10711869, study PRJNA513367) | rock metagenome | isolation source: Antarctica rocks | place: Antarctica: Victoria Land, Pudding Butte nord | collected 2016-01-03
AATTTCATGCCGCCAAAGTGCATCTTATCAGACTGTTGACCTGAAGTCAAGCGCTGAGCTTACTACACCAAGCATCCTACCACCAGTAAACTCATTGTATTGTAGTTGGTTGACCATTTCCCTGGGAAGAGTCATTTCCAAGAAGTCTTGCTTTTGTGAACACTGCCAGTTATCATTGTGTACTATGCAATGTAAGCACTAATTGTAACCCTGGAATGAAGACAGCACGTGCGCTGCAGGCAGTGTGCAGTACAACAAGGAACCAGCTTCCACCAGGCTGTATGCAAACCTGGTGAGACTAGCACCTAGAGAAGATGCTCTGGAAGGCTCGTTGACAGTGCTGCAGAATATGCAGCTGGCAGCACACTTGAGTCTGCCTCCACACTTCACACCGCATAGGAGAGCCACACTCATAGAGGAGGTTTTGGACCTGCTGGCGCTGAAACCCATGCAGCATTGCCTTGTGGGCTCGCCCTTCACAGGTGTGGTGTGACCTGAAGCTTCCCCATTTCAGTGCAAATGTTGATCTGCTTTATAATTTGGCATGGCTTTGCAAGGTTGACAACTATACTAGGTGACACACACTTGCCTCATTTAGCACTTAGAATCGTTTTGTTACCTCACAGTTTTACAGGCAGCAAAAAGCGTTTTGCTGCATCGTTTTTGTGATAGCATGCTGTGTGGGTGTCATCATAGGTTGCACCGCTGAAGTGCTTTCAGTAATTGGTATCAAGTGATTTGATGTGAGCAAGCAAAGATGCTACGCTGTGTTGTGTCTGCCAAGTCAGGTGTCACATTTTGCGGAAGCATTGCCCTCCAATTAGGATTAGTGGCTTTCAGATGGTTTTACAAGGCACATGAGCTGCAACTGCTCAGTTGATGTTTGCTAGGATCATACAGCACAGCGGTTTTGGCAGCTCATGCCTGTCACAACTCCAGCAAATTGCTCCAGTGCACCTGTCAATGTGCAGTCCTCACTGCTGCTAACAGCTTTGCCCATTTCGTTACAAGCGGGCAGCTTTGTGAGAGCTGAAAGCAAAGCTTTGGTTCAGGTGGATTGGCAGCTCCAGAGCGCAAGCTTGCAGCGGTGGCCACCAAATTGGTCACATGCCCTGCCCTGCTGCTCTTGCATCAGCCCCTGGAGCACTTCAGTTGCCCCCAGCACTTCCCAGCAGCCCAGCACCTGCTCAAAAGCCTCACGACAGCTGCACGCCAGCTTCACATCAATGTCATCATGACACAGCAGGTGATGCGGGATGCAGACTTTGAGATGGTGGACCATGTGGTTATGCTAGATCAGCAGGCCAGACCAGTCTATGCTGGTGCTCCAAACAAGGTAAAGCATCCAGCATTTCATGCATACTACTCATTTGTGTGTGTGATCATTGATGTCTTGTCTGTTTGCCATAGATAAGAATATCAACGCAGGTAGTATGGTAGTTTCAGCACAGATCACCAATGCCAATAGCAAACGTTGCTCAAAAGCTGCCATTCATATCTAGCTCTGTTACCTGCATCACTGTGATGTCAAACCCAAGCACTTGAACTGATTGCTTGTTTGATTCCTGTCATGATGGATGGCAGCTGGATCATAGCCAAACTATGCTCATGCTGTGACTGTTGTCATTACGTACTGCTGTCATCACAACATCCAGTCATTGTCAGATACAGCTGACAGATGCCTTATGGCTTGTTCTACGCATGTTTTCAGGCAACCTGTAAAATTTCAACACAGTAAAATACATGAGCACAAATCAAGACACGGTTTCTGCAGGCGCCAGCATGGTTTGAGTATCTGGGTTTTGTACCTGCCAGCTCTTCACTTGTCACCTTCTGCAGCAGTGTCTTGCTGGGAAACATAGGCAACATAGACAGCAAGGACGAGGTGCAGCGCAAAAATCTGCATACACTGTGGGCAGAACAGGGTCGGGCCTGGCAGCAATGTCCTCCCCCCAAGACACCCCCCTCCCCAACCCCCGCATCTGCCTCCAGGCACAAGAGGGGTCCCGAGTTCTCCTCCGGGCCTGTACCAGTAGGGGATGGAGAAGGCATGTGTGATGCACCTATCAGCAGCCACTGGGGCGCCCAGAACAGCCCTGCCCCAGCACGTGTAGGCAGCCCTGTGCAGGATCTACAGAGCTTCACCTCTGTGCCAATCATGCAGCTGCCTGCCAGAGGACGCTCAGGCAACCCCTTTGCATCAGTGCATGCGTCAACTGACGATGCTCAGCTGGCAGCCGACTCCACAGCAGCTGCTGCGCAACCAGCTGCAGGGGCAGTTGTGCCACGACTGGCTCTTCACAGGCTGCCTGCCCCGTTTGGCAATGCTGGAGGGCACAGCAGCCAAGTTGGACAGTCCAGGTTGGGTCTGGAGTCAGCCATGGTGGTGCCTTCCTCCTTCACGTCTGCTAGCCTTTCCTACTCAGAGATGACCAGCACAGGCTACACCACAAGATCCCCTTCCCCAGATGCTGGTCTCAAGTCTCACTTCCTACATGCTACTATGTCCCAGCGTGAAGAGTACGGCGATGCCACATTGGCTGTTTCCAACCCTCTGTTTGGGTGCAGTCCTAAACGTGGCAACAGTCCTGGTGAGCCTTCACTAGTCATGCTTGGCACCGTGGTGCTGAGCTTGCATGACAGCCACAACATACACATTTGTGTTGTAACTGCTCCTGCAGGGCTCTGCATAAGTGAGCTTGTGAAGATCAAAGTGCTGGTGTCCATCCCATGGTGTGTCTGACCCATTGCTGTGACCAATTTTCTTTCATGTCAGACCGGTAATATCACGGCTTTGATTTTCACGTTATGGTGTGCTGCAGACATGGTGCGCTGTGACTCAGATGACTATGGAGCAGTGAACCCACTGTTCAGCAGCCCAGCTCTTGTGCGGCCATCACCTCTGAGAGCAGGCCCTGTGGCAGAGGGGACAGAGGAGGGCCAGGACCTGCATGAGGCCTTGACCAGGCAGGGCTTTTCCTTGCAAGAGAGCAACAGCAGCAGCAGTCATCACTCAGGTCTGCACTGGGGCCAGCAGGAGCAGTCAGCAGGCCCCAGCAGCAGCAGGCTCTGGCCTGCCCTGTCTCGGTGGATGCAAAAGCCAAAAGCGTGGTTAGCAACAGGCAAACATGGCAGGCAGGGTGCATACGAGGACGCAGCAGACCATAAAGCAGAGCCTGGGGCTGGCGGGCTGAGGACTGACATGATCGCCATTGATGTCCCTTCTTCACGCTGCTCCTCTGTGTCACATCAGTCAGAAAGTCGGGGTCAGCATGATGATCTGGAGTCAGAAGCAGGTGAGGGTGGGTTGCCGTTGCCGCCTTTGTCCACCAGCAGCAGTCCAACCAGACGGTTGACCAAGCAAGCCTCTGACGCAGCTGCAGCCGTGCTGCTCGCGATCAGTGACGCAAATCCCATCCCCCGCTCCTCCAAGCCAGGTCCAGCTCCAAACCGCAGCTGGTTCGTTGACGTCAGCCCTCGGCGAAGTTTCGCCAGTTTGCGGACCTCACCCCACACGGTGCACCAGCTGCAGCCTGTCTCTGTGGCGGCCAGCCGGAGTTTCGCACAGCAGCTGTGGCGAAGGCACTGCTTGGACTTGGTTGTGACTGTGGTCCTAGCCCTCCTGCTTGGCTTGCTGCATGGTCCAGCTTGGCAGTTGCAGGAGGTCCCAGCAGCAGCCTTGGGGGCGACACTTAGCTTTGGCCTGCTGAGCCTGCTAGCAGCCCTGCCTGTGTTTGGCAGCAGCTCAGCTGGTAGCATTGCAGCTCTCCACTGTCCTGGGCTGCATTTCTTGCTGAAGCTTCTCCTGCACCTTGTCATAGCAACTCTGCGGTCAGCCATCTTTGCAGCAATCTACGTCAGCTTGGCGCTACCATTGCTGCAGTTCCGTAACTTCTTCACAGTGATACTGCTGGTTGCCTGCTGGTGCTCTGGCATGGGCTTTCTCCTGGCACGTCTACTGCCAAACACTCAGCTAGCAGGAAGCAGCTTGGCGATATTGGTGGCCCTGGGGGCCTGTCTCAATGGTGTTTTCCCAACCCTGCGTGAGCTTCACTCAACACCATGGTTCCTGATATCAGGTGAAGATTTCTGGTATTTTAGCGAATTGCGCTTCGAGAAAATTGTCAGTAATCACTTCATGAAGCCTGCTTGCTGAGGCCTGAGTGCAGCATGTTTCAGCATCTGTGTTGCAGTGTACCAACTTGGATAGAATACATACACCTTTGTATGCCATTTTAGCAATGGCTGACTACAACTTGGCCACTGCAGCACATCAGCCTTTGGCAGATGGTACATCTCAATGTGGTCAATTCGCATGGTGAAATCTGTTAATTTGCTGCATGGTGTGAATGCAGGGTTAAGCTTCACCAGGTGGGCAGTTGAAGCCTTGTCAATAGAGGCTTACAGAGCTGCTGCAGTCAGCATGAGACCACTGGGCTTGTACACACTCTCAAACCATGGCTACTGTGGCCTACAGCGAATTGTATATTGGGATGTGGGAGCCTATATTTCTGGAGATGATGCTGCAACCCTGCTTGCTCTTGTGCAGCAAGGCAGTGACATGTGCAGCACGTATGTAGATCATGATTTCATAGCATTGGCAGTGCAGACTTGCATTCTGTGCTTTGTTGCAGCTGCCTGCCATAGCATTCAAGTTTACTTGACCAGAAAGGCAGTGTGTGGTTCTTTCATTCAGTGTCCATGATAGATGTCACTGAAGTTATTGCCTCAGGGATTTGTGCATTTCATTTCTGAGATGCTGAGGGATGCTTTCATGAGGCTAGAACTGTATAAGAGTGTATCCTGACATCTATGTCAAGCTTTTTGTCATAAAGAGGGTGGCAGCACTGCAAGCAGCAACCCTTTAAGACTTTGCAGCAAGCTGACGTTCGAGTGTGGCTATTCTCTGAAGAAGTTGCGCCTCTCTGTCCTGAGGCTGTGCAAACTGAGTGAGGGAAACTGGCTCTTGCCCTATCGCCAGCATGGCTTGATGCATTGCTTGGTCCAAGTCTGCAGCAAAGCCACTCAACGAGTCAATTTAAACCCTGAACACCTTTGCTTGCAAAGCCCTGATCCTCATTGAAACGCCAGTTGACTTGAGTCATGCTGACGATGCACAACTTCATCAATCATGCAGTTGCGATAAACTCCAAAGGCGTTTATCAGTGACAATACTTGATTCTGCGTGAACTGACAAATTTTCCAGGCAACATGATGCTGTGGTTCAGCATCTTTGCACTCAGATCACACTAGTCAATCACACAGCTAGCATATCAGATCACATGCGCCACCCCTTCTGTATCTTGCTGGAATTGCCTATCACATGTACACATACTTAATGCACTGTTGACGTCCACATCAAAACACATCTGCACCAGGACTCAAACCTGGTTTTGTTGGAGACAACCAAAGTCATTTGGCAGGTCTTTTCCGCCTGTTGAACAGGCGCCTAGCATACACTATCACACACTGCACAAATGGCATCAAACGTAAGTGAGACAGCCAAGGAGACAACAGTGTAGAGCAGCACTGACCGTCTAGGAGGTCCTGGGGGTGCTCCATGCCCACTGAGATGCGCACCAGGTGGTCAGGCAGCCCCCGGGCCGCCCTCACCTCAGCAGGGATGGAGGCATGGCTCATGTAGCAGGGCAGGCTGATGCTGCTTGACACACTGCCGAAGCTGACGGTGATCTTGAACAGCTTGGTCTGCTCTGCTATGATCTGACTTGCCTTCACGCTGCACAGCAAACATCAAAATCAGCAAACAGTATACATGTATTACTATAATATACATATATATACATATATATATATATACATATATATATACACACATATATATATACATACACACATATATATATACATATATATACACACACATATTGTTAAGTAAGTATATGTATATATGATTTTTGTTGACCATGCTCAGGCATCGACAGCAAGCCCTTCTGCCATAAGCAAGGAGGTATGTCAGCAAAAGGATCACTGGGAAGAAAAAGAAACATTCTCAGCAGGCGCTGCAGGATTGGAAATGAAATAGAGTGCGTCAGACCGACATCGCTTTGTCAACAGAAGGTACACCAGCAGATCTGAGCATTTGAAACAGAAACCGATGGGCTCACAGGATTGTTAACCAGAACACACTGACTTCACCAAATAGTACAGTGCTAAGCAAAATGGCACTGCAAGTCAGCAATTGCAGCACACATATTTTGTTCTTGGATGTTCAATGACAGCAAGTTCAAGCAGAACCAACGCATGCTGGTGACTGAGTCAGATACAGACAGACAGCCACAACAGACATGCTCAGGCACACACACACACACAAACACAGACACAGACCCAGACCCAGACACAGGCACAGGCACAGACACAGACAGACACAGACACAAGCACATAGACAGAGACAGAGACAGAGACAGACGTCAACAAGGACACAGACACAGATACAGGCACAGACACAGACACAGGCACACACAGACACAGACACAGGCACAGACACAGAGACAGACGCAAACAAGGACACACAGCACATGTTCTTACTTGCCAGTCTCAAAGCTGAAGAGGGAGCCGCCACTGGTGGCCTGGGAAGCATTCAGGTCATGGCCCCTGGAGCCCGGCAGGCCCGGGTAGTTGATCTTGGTGATGAGGGGATGCTGAGAGAGGGCCTCAGCCAGAATGGAGCAGTTGCGTGCTTGAGCCTCCATGCGCAGCGCCATGGTCTTGAGGCCACGCAGGCACAGCCAGCAGTCAAAGGGACTCAGGATGGCGCCCTCAGCGTTCTGCAGAAGCCAGACTGGTTCAGAACAACAGACTGGCTTGGAACACTGGTGCCTAGACGACCATGAAGGAACATGTGTGAGCTCTGGCAGTGTCCTTGAAGTCTTTCTCCATGTAAGACTGAGTTGAGGCAGGCACCAGACAAGGAAGCTCAGAGGACGGCTCCATACTCAGCATAGAGCAGGTTGGTTACAACTTGGATGTCCATGAACAAAAACTACTGTTTTATGTGTGATATGCTGATAGCCAGCAGGCTGATATGTTGTATCTACAAACATTGTTGCATTGCGTACACCTGCAGCCCACACAGTTCGCAGACTTGCTGCTTATGCTGTCCAGTACTTGTTGCACTCTACACACTCTTGCAAACCCAGGTACAATTGGGCAGTGTGACAAGATTGGTCATGATCAGGGTTCAAAGCCAGCACATGATATAAGCATGGCAGCATGGCAGCGTCATCTATCCTCCTCAGAAGAGTACATACTGCAATACTGGTCTGCTATTGCTGTGCCATCGCCCTTTTGCCAGCTTGCAACTGCTGACATCACAGCACGTCGATGTCAGTCTGAAACACAGTGGTTTGCAGTCAGAGTTTGCATAGCTGACAAACAATACCTGTGTGAAGTAGACTTTCTTAGCTAGCTCTGGGCCCTTGACAGAAAGGATTCCTCCCATGATGTCAGAGTGGCCATTCAGGAACTTGGTGGCTGAGGTCATGCTGATGTCTGCCCCCAGGGCCAGGGGCTGCTGGAAGGTGGGGGCCATGATGCTGTTGTCCACCACCACCAGTGCACCAACCTACACCACATCACATGTAACTTATAACTCGCTTTCAACTGTTTTTCAACTATTTTTCGACTGGTTGCCACCTAATTTTGACTGGCTTTTCTATAGTAAAGGAAGGTCGTGCCTCGGATTACGACTTCTTCCCTCAGACATATGTGCTCCCACTTGAACACGGTATCTTTGTCATGTATTACAGTTGATTCTCAAATGATATTCAACTGGCGTACTCATGTGCATGCTGATCTGATTGAAAGCATGGTGAGTTTGACAATGTATCGCAAATAGCTTCCTACCAGAAGCCTTTCAACATCATGGCACTCGAGCCATTGATTTAACAATGACTGCCTTGTGGCAGGATTGGAAGGACAAGTACAGCTTTTTAAACACATGCACTATGTGTACATGTATGATGTTCACAAGGCCGTTAATGCATGTTTTGTTTGTGCATCTCTATAGCAAAGCACATGATAGAGCTGGCAAAGAACAGGATCAAAAGGCTTCCCAGCTGCGCAGTTTAACTGCATTCATTACATGGCAGCCACAATACCTGCCAACTGAGCACAACACAAGCTGCTGTGAAATGGAAGGCAGAAGGCAGAACACAGAGCACAAGCAAGGCACAGCAAGGATAGAGGGATGCGCAGCACACCTGATGAGCCATCTGGGTGAGTGTGGCGATGTCACAGATCTGCATGCGTGGGTTGGTTGGGGATTCCAGCATGAGCAGCTTGGTGTGCCCTGCCACCAGGGCTTTCTCAACCGCCCTGCATTTCAATTTTCGATTTCTGCCTTTTTGTGTCTTACTTTTTTGTTTTGAGTTTTTCCTTTACTTTTTTTGTTTCACAGTGATGCGTCATTGCTGCAAGGGAGTTTGAACCCGGCACACGCTTTCATGTGACCATAGCATATTGGCCCTGAGTGGCTGGCACCCCACTCATACCACGCAATGCATAATTGGTTGAAAAAGTGCTACCTATCATTACGGAGATGATGCTTATGCATACACCCCATGTGTATTTTGCATGCTACGCCATGTTTGCACACTTGCACGGGTAGGCCCAACACCACAGCAGGCAGAACGTCTCATGTCAATGCCATGACTGGGGCAGACACGGCACCACAAAACCTAACATGAATGCAAACGCAGCCAGCTGATCTCAGCCAAACACAATGACAGATACTCAAAGCAAGATTGGACATAGTGTTGAGAAGGTTTGGCTTTCGCACCTGACGTCAGTGGTGTCAACATTGGTGACCTGGATTTCCAGGTTGGGGGCAACCTGGGCCAGCAGGCGACTGGTACCCCCATACAGGTCATCCCCTGCCACCACCCCCTTGCCCGCCCCCACCAGGCGCAGCACCGCCGCAAGGGCTGCCATGCCACTGGCAAAAGCAAAAGCCTGGTCTGCGCCCTGAACCCAAGCATATGCTGTCAACATGCTTCCAATGCAAACAGCACTCTTGTGTGTAGATACGCATGCATCATTCCATGCATTGAACAGCCAATAGTCTGGGGTGTAGGCAAGTGATGAATAGACTCATTGCATTGCTATGATGATGGAGTCAAGCTGATCATTGCTCTTGACAGTGACAGTGCAGTGTCACAGAGGCCTCACCAAAGGCCAGGGCAGGCCTGGTCTCATTTCAGGGAATTCATTTCAGGGTGATGAGGCCTCCTACATTGCATGCTTCTCACACTTCTCTAGGACCAGAAGGCCTGTTGCTGCTGTACCCATGGGGCTTACAGAAACACTACGAATGCAATGAAATGCAGCACAAGTTGCTGTAGCATCTGTCCAACTGCAGAACAATGGGTCTGTCACAATGCATCTACATCTGATGCCCTTCAGCGACAGTCCAACAGCGTCCTCCTGCATCAGTTCTGCTGAGCAGTGGCAAGCATACAGAGCATCAGACAGCTCTTGCATCTGCCAAGATGTGCATGTACCAATGACAGGCCAGCAGGTATGAGTCACCTCCAGATCTGCCATCTGCGTCTCTAGCTGAGTCCTAGTCGGATTCCCACTGCGTGTGTAGTCATAGGGCCCGTTGGTGGTAGCTGATGGCTGACCAAAGGTTGCAGTCTGATACAGAGGCGGAGACACGGCCTCATAGGGATCGTCAGTGGACTGGGGAGGGTGTAGTAATTTGGTGGACAGATGGCGCCGGCGGGGCAAGGGCTGTTGTGCTTGCAGGGCTTGTTGCTCCTGGTGCTGCTGCCCCTGTACATCCTCTTCAAACTGCTGCTGCTGTTGACCTGCGATGCGAGCAGGAGAGCGTCACTTGTCAGCACTGAGTGACTGTGAGCGCCTCTGTTGCATGTGTAGCTTTGCACACAGAAATAAGCAGTCAGAGCATGGTAGCAGACCTGAAACTGCTGTGGGGCGAACATACCCATTGACGTTGCCCATTGATGTTGCCTATTGACGTCGCCCATTGTTGTTGCTTATTGACACAGGCAGCGTCAGCATAAGAATGTCAAACCAATCAAGGATCACACACATGTGGGAACTTTGAGTACGACTGGAAACAACAGCACCCCTGCCCAAAATAGCTCCTTACACTATGTCACATAACACTCTCATGTACTTGTTGGCTGCAAAAAGCAAGGCAGAAAAGACATCAGGAGAGTCAATCTGTGGAAGTAAAGGAAGCCTTTGCTGCACTCACCTGTGACGTCTGCAGGCATGGCTCCTGAGGATGAAGCAGCCGGCTGAGCTGAGCGTCCAGATGACTGACGCTCTGAGACTGATCCACCGGATATGCCAGCTTCACCATCCGACCCTCGTGTGGCCTCAGGAATGATGCTGGTGATGATAGGTACATTGTTGCTGCTGCTTGATGCAGCCTGAGTAGTCCTCGTTAGCCCTGGCAGCAGCAAATTGGTGCCTATAGTGACGCTGTGATGATCTAGGTGACGTACGAGTGCAGGGAGGGATGACACGGCAACACTGCTGTCCACTTGCTAATTCGCAAAAGGTCCTTGACCAACTCACACAATGAGACGTAACTCATTCCTCACATCAACATGAGGAAATGGTGTGATCTTGATCTCTGCTCTTGCATGCATGCATGCATGCCAGCTTGTTTCATGTCTCACACCCCTAGGCACAGAAGTCAGGATGTAACTGCTGATCTGATTCCTGTTCATCTTCTGCTTACCTGTGGAGGTGCTGGACAGCCCGGGTGAGAGGCTGCTGACTGAGTTGGGGTGGGGGGTTGTGCCAGTCACATCAGGCGTGGTGCTTGTAACAGTAGGCGAGGTGCTGCTGATGGATGCCGCTTCCAGGGTGATGCTTGTGATGGCGGGGTGGGGCAGGGTAGAGGTGGGTTGAGGGGCAGGGGCGGCCGCCGCATCAGCTATCATGTCCTTCAGACCCTGGTACAAAGACTTGGGTATGTCAACTTTTCCAGCCGCCAAGCGCTGCTCTGCACGCCACACAGCAGTCTGGAACCAACATCTTGAGTTTCTATGGCAGCAGCACAAGGAGGTGAGCATGACTTTGAGCCCCAAAGAATACCCAATTGTCACTCAGCGGCTACTGCACTGCATGAGCGCCTACATAGCATGGCAGATTGACAGATGCATGTGCACATGTTGTATGCTTAAGTGAGGAGTGAGTGAGTGAGCGAGTGAGCGAGTGAGTGAGTGAGTGAGCGAGCGAGCGAGTGAGCGAGCGTGTGAGTGAGGGAGGTAGTGAGCGAGTGAGCGAGCGAAACTGACTGAAGAGTGAGACCGAAGATGGTCAGTGACGGCCGCGACTCACCTGCTAGCCTGTTGCCTCTTTCTCCTGGAAGCATGATTTCCTGCACGCCTTCAGCTTTCCTGGCGCCCTTCACTCGTGCCAGCATCAGCTGCACATCATGCAGGATCTTCTTGGGATCCCCCATGATTTTGGGATCTAGTGCTATCATGAGATTGCCCCAGTTTTTGCTGCCCAGCTTGTCCTCGACTGCACCACCGACAAGCGGCCCTGCCAGTAGCTCAATCATGAGGGCAATGTTGCTGCCCTTGTATGACCTGCAACCCCCAAACTTGGGTCAGCAGGGCACTTGACATCACCTTGTTTCAGCATGCAGGTATACTTGTAATTTTCCAAGAGAAACAACTCAAACAACTACCCCGAATACTGAGCAGGAACATGTTGACACACTGATGCAGCTGGAGATCAATGACAGTAGATGATGAAGCTGCGATTGTGGGCATGCATTAAAGCTGGAAGAGGTTGTGAGCAGAAGCCAAGTGAAGGGGCTGGAAGCTGTCTGCCAATGCAGACTTTCACCAGGCAATGTACCACAGTACACAGGATGGATAATCACTGCATGAAAGCTTTGCTACAAAGAGATGCAGTGCTCTGATGGATGCTGCAATGTGAGCAAGCAGCAAGCTGACGCAGTGTCAAGAATCAACCCCTCTGTCACCTATCAAAGACGCGTATGGAGCCCCCCTTGTAAATGGCTGCAGGGTCTGTTGTTGGATGGCCCGCTGCATCGTACCCCACATCTGCTGCAACTTGCTGCCCAGCCCTGTCGGACTCCACAAGACCAAACCAAGATGCTGCAGATGTGGCCATGTCTACAACTACAGAGCCATGTTCAGAGGGGACCCCAATGGCAAAGGGGTTGGTTCCAAAGATGGCTTCTGTTGCCCCATGTGGGGTGACATACTCTGGCGATTGGGAGAGCACAATGCCTATCATGCCCTTGTCTGCTAGCTGCTTTGCCCAGTACCTGTATGGAACCCCCATGTCTCAGTTGCACAGCGCTACAGGGGTGGGGCTGATGTCTGGGGTATGTCAGGGGGAGTTGCACTACAACTACAGAGCATGATGCAGCACTGGTCTGGCTTCAACAGGATGCATGACATCATGGTGGACACATAATGTGAAGGCTTTGTCCATGTATGTATGGCATGTACACATAGATGGCATGGTATGTGATTCCGTACAGAAATTACTTGCACAGAGTTGCATACTGTGACTGCAATGACAATGCATCTGCTCACCCAATTGCCCCACTTCCTGTGGCTGTGTGGTTGGTACCAACAATGCCACAGCCAATCTGAGTTGCTTTCTCCAGGGCTAGCTGCAGGGCTTCCTTCATCACGATAATGCCAGCTGAGTGATTGCCATTCACAATAGCAGAGATATTGGTTTGCAGCTGCGTCTCAGGTGCTTCTTCATCTGACAGCTTGTCCAGACCGCCAGTGACGATTTTGACCATGTTGTTGCTGTTGTTGCGCAATTGCGCATATAGCAGCACCTGCAAAGCAGGAACAGTGACAAGTATAGGCAGGCGTCCTGTGCTTGATACCCTGAACAAGCGCAACCACTCACCTCAGAAATCGTCAAAGTCTGCTGGGCGTCATATCCTAGCGTTTTCAAAGCGTCTTGACACAGCTGTTGTAGCTCTTGTATGGCAACTTCCATGCTGGCGCTGCCCTGCTGAAGGTCGCTCCGAGCAGCAGCTTGAGCTGAGGGTGCTGTTGCGGTAGAGGCGGCCGAGATTGACATCGTGCGACAACGTGAAGGGTAGCACAGCGAGAGGTTCTGTCGATAGCTAGGTACACGGTGCTGAACGCAAGGTCTGAGCGCAGTTCTGTGGGATGTGTTTCCGACGCCACCGACGCCAGCTAGTGCCGGCAATTTTGCGGAGGTACGAGTACGCATAATTTGCGCTTGCACTCGTTCACTGCACAATTTAGTGCCGCGACATCGCAAGCCAGGTCAAGCAGCTGCTGCAGACGAAGGACGAGTGATCCGACAGTTAGGTCTGAATTTGAAAGTCAACGTGAATATGCATTTGGATGGTTGGGGCTCAACAAATGGTGTCCTACATGATTGATTGTGGGCAGCAGGCCGTTGGACTTCAACAAACAGTGTTCTGACAGTTTGTGTCCTGCACCGTTGATGGTGTGAGGAAGCTTGAAACCTCTAGATCTAGTGTTGATTTGCAAGCTTAAGCGTGCAGCTCAGTGCACATGTAGATTGGAAACAATGCGCATGCCCGACATTCAAGGTATGTAGTGGCTGACACATCTTTCAAAGACAATTGCTTTCTTTGCTTACAGTCATGCTGCAGGAGGTCATGTAAGCATACTGGCATATAGTCATGGTACTATGTTTGAACGAAAAGCATCATGATTGCTGCTGCTGCTGGAGTCTTGAAATAAATGTGACTGTGTCTAGTCCAAATATGCAGTGATACAATTTGCCAGCTCGGTCTGAGCACCTGGACCAAATTGCATGGGATTCTATTCAGTGCCTCATGTGCTGCAACATGAAGGGACATTTCACAGTGCGTGAGGCAAGAATCGAGAGAAGCGTGTGTAATGGCAGCAAGCTGTGGCTCA
>JAABUK010008892.1_pt1 | contig 13921 bp, 5 predicted proteins | sample 5559141 | NCBI WGS metagenome assembly JAABUK01 (sample SAMN10711869, study PRJNA513367) | rock metagenome | isolation source: Antarctica rocks | place: Antarctica: Victoria Land, Pudding Butte nord | collected 2016-01-03
AAAAAATAACGGACTTTATTATAAATATTATAATTAATAAATATAAAGTATAATAGAAATATATTAATTAAAAATATTTTCTATATATCTTAATTTATAATAAAAATTTAGCGAGTATAAATATTAATTCTATAATATTTAATATTAAAGATATATATTATTTTATAATATCGGATATATATTAATAATATATATATTACTCTAGCCAATATTTCAATTTACTATAAATTATTAAAAGTAATTATAAAATATAGTAAATTTCCAAAAAAAATAATAATAAATATAAATTATCTAGTAATATTATATAATTAAATCTTTATTTAATATTTTACTCTATTATAACGCGCGGTTATATATATTAAATTATTAAAAATATATTAATTATATATTTATCGAATTAATATTATAATATTAATAATATTTAAATTAATATTTATACTTTGAGTTTAAAATTAATTTTTAACGAGTAAAATATTATAATTACTATTTTAAAGAGTTATAAAATAACTTATTTATAATAATAAATAAAAATTACTTTAGAGAAATAAATATAGATAATATATCTTTAAACCCGTTTATTATAGGGTAATCTACGATTAATAATTATATTATAAAATAAATTTAAATTTTTATATAAAGATATTTTTAAATTATTTTAAAAATCTTAATATAATAATTATTATTAAATATAAATTATATAGGCTATTTAGTATTAATATTCAATAATATAATATAGTAGTATTATTACGACTAGAAATAAATTTAAAATTCTATTTTAGTCTTTTATTATTATTTATAAATATAAAATATAATTTTTTATAAATAATTTTAAATTAATTTATCTCTATTTTTTAGGAATTTAATTAATTTAATTTTCGAATCTAAATAAATTAAAGTTTATTTAATTCCTTTATTATCTATTTAATTTTCTAAATACTTTTATAATTTTTAGTTTTATTAAATAAAATCTTTAATTACTATTTTTTAAAAATTTAAAAATTTTTAATTTTTAATTATTTATTAGAAATTTGTTTATAAAGTTTATTAATAATATTTTTCGTTTTATTCATATTAATTTTATTAAAATAGAAAAAAATAAATATTTATTTAAAATAATTTATTTATTTAAAATAATATTATAAATACCTCGATACCCTAAAAGAGATATATTATAAAATTATATTTATAATAAATAAATATTCGTATATTTCGACTTATTATCGATACCGGAAACTAGAGTAATAATAAAAACTAGGAATATCTTCGTAATAAAATCGCATTTCCTATTAAATATTAAAGTTCTAATAGAGATAAACTTTATAAAAAACTAATAAATATTATTATAAAAATATATTATTTACTTTATTATATTTTATTATAAGTTAGTAAATATTAAAGATTTTTATTCGAAAGAAATAGTTCTTTAGAAAAATTTAATATATTTTTTCTAAAACTCTAAATATAAATTTTTATAATTCAATTTATATATTTAAAATATAATAAGTTTTATAAAAAGACGATAATTTCTAATTAATTATTTATTTAAAAGATAAATAATAACGAGTTATCAATAATCTTTATTTCTAGAATTATTAAAATTTAGAGATAATAATAATTTTAATTTATAAACTTCGTATAAACTTTAACTTCTCTAAATATTCTAGGATTTAAAAATTATAAATAATATACGAAGAGAAGAGGGCTATAAATATAAATATACTAGAAAAAACTATAACTACCCGAATACTAATTAGGAAATATATAGGAATTAATCTAAAAATTTAAAATTAAATATTATAAATTAAGAGAACTAGTATATATAAATTAAACTAGGAACTATTAACTACTTTTATTATTCGAAAAAAAGAAGAAATATATATTTTTAATTTTATATAAAGTAATAAGAAAACTCTAAATCTTTATTTTATTAAAGATTTTATAAATTTATATTTATATTCCTAGACTAGGGCCTTTAACGAGAAATTTAAAAAAATAAAAACTTGGCGCCTCCTCTCTCTCTCTTATTATTAATAATAATTTATATTATAAAAGTTATTTATTTATACTATAAAAGACTATTAAGATAATTAATATATAGAATTTCGTAACTCGAATTAAAATTTATATATTTTATTTAAGATATTATCTAGATTATAAATACTAGATTTAATAATTAAGAGACGATTAAATCTTGAATAATAAAGACTCTAAAATTTAATTTATTTAATTTTTTTTATAAAAAGTTAGTTTATTAATTAAGAGAATAGCGAGTATTTTTAATATTTTATTATAATATTTCCGCTCGATTAAGAAATATCTAAAAGTGTATTATAAAAGATTTTTTAATAAAATATAATAAATAACGAAGGGGTATTTACCGTCGAGCCGATTTATAAAAATAAATAATTATATAATAATATTATTAGTAAAATATTAAATTTACTAAAAAATATTAATATAAATAATACTTTTAGACTATTTAGCCCCTTAAATATTATAATTAATAACGATAAAATAATTTTAATTAAAGATATTATAAATATTATTCTATTTATATTTAAACTAGATATAGAAAATTAGTTTAATAGATTTTTTTTCGGAGGAATTTTAATACCCGAAATTCGCTTTTAATAACCGGTAAAATTATAAAACCGCGGAGATAATCCTAGAGTCTAAGAGTATAAAAAGTAAAAGAATTATTAATTATAATTTAATCTATATCTAAAAGTTTATAATTATTATAAATAAGTAAATTTAAATATTTAATTAAACTATACTCTTTTTTTTTAATTATTTTCTATAATTTATTTAGAATCCTCGAATTTTTATAGATTTAATATTATAAATAGAGATTATTTAATTAGTATTAAACTCTATAATAATATTATCCTAGAAATATCTTATCTAGATAACGAAAAACGGGTAAAGAAAATAGAAATAAATATAGAGATAATAATATTCGTCTAGTTACGCGCCGATTATTTAAGGCCGAGAAATAGTTTAAAAGCGAGAGAAATTAAATAGTAGAAAATATAATTATTTTATAGTTAATAATAGTATAAAAACTAGTTAGGTATTAATTAATTAATTAATTAATTTATATATTTATTTAAGTAAAACTATTTCGTTTATAAAGGAGTTCTATAGAATATATATAATACCCGATAATATTATTAAATAGCCGTTAAAGAAATCTTTTAAGAGGATAAAAACTTTAATTTATCTTTAATCTCGGTTTTAAATATTTTAACCTATTAATTAATAAGTCTTTTTATATATTATTAATTCTTCTTTTAAATTTCTTCTTCGCGTAAATTTTTAAAATTAACGATTCTATATTAACCCTACATTATTTTATTATTTTATTTTTTATATATATCCGTTTTTTTAAAACTCGTTATTTATCTTCGTTACGGGCCTAAATCTTTATAATATATATAAATATAACCGTAGTTAAATATTAAATATTTTATTATATTAATATACTAGCCCTATTATTCCTCTTTATTATTATTCTATACTCTTTCGCCTTTATTTTTAATTATATATATATAATTATTTCTTCGTTATAGCGAATTTTACGTCCCGCCGGTATTTTAATATAATTACTCGGTCATTAAAATTACGACTCCTATATAAATATTAATATCTAAGAGTATAAATAAAGATTATTTTATTTATATAAATTTTATTTTATATATTTATACTTTATTTACTCGTTAACGGCGGAGGAAAATATTTAGTTTTATAGAGTTTTATATAACGATTATTTTATAACTTTTAAAATAAAGGGAGCTCTTTATAATTCGAATATTATTAATATTTAATAAATAATTAAATAAAAGTCTTTATTTAAACCTAAGGTTTCGGCTTTATATATATATATTTATTCTATACTCTTTTTTATACGTAGATATAATAAATATATTCTTTTTATAATTCTCTTTTTTTAATATATCGGGCCGCGATTATAGTTATTTTTCTAATCGATTATATTATAGAGGATTTATTCTTTATCGCTTTAATTCGTTAAAGAAGAGGAGGAGAGGAAGAGAAAAAAAAAAAAAAAAAAATTTCTCTTTATCGATACTATAGTCGCGTTAAGAATATAAATACCGTTACGAGATAAATTTAACGCGTCGCGATATAAGATTTTTTAACTTTTTAAACTACTATAAATAGTAGTTAAAAATTCATAGTTAGTAGGACGTATATTTAGATCTCGTTACTAGTTAAATTAGATATTAATTTAATTAATTTATCGCCTAGAAATTACTTTATATTATTATTAGTATTTTCTTTCCTATTCTCGGATAAATTAAAGAATATATATAATTCTTCTATTAATAATATAATCGACGATTATTGATTATTATTTATATATACTAGTTTTCCCCGTTTACTTCCCCGCTATACCTAGTAATTAACTTTAAACTCTTGTAGTAATTCCTATATATTTTATAACTCGTATTTAAGTAATTATATTTTCTTCTAGTATATTTTATATTTATAGCCCTTTCCCCTTCGTTTTTTATTAACGATCTTTACGATCTCCTACTCCTCTTTATTTAATACTGAACCTCCTTGGTCCTGAGGTTACTCGGGAAGAGGTAGAGTAACGGTTATTATATGAGGGAGACAGACGGTCGCTGCTGGCCCGCGATCACCTCCACGGATAGCCTGCTCAACTGGGTCACAGGATAGTGCGACACTAGGAGAGATGGGGCGATCAACGGAGGAGGTGGTAGGTTTGGTGGTAGACAATGTGGTCCCATACAAAAGCCTTGGGCCAAGGGCAGCGTTGAGGCAGAGTCAAGAGGGGCATCGGCAAAATACAGGCTCCCGTAAGCTGGTAACTCAATTCCTACAGCGCCAGGGCACAGCTCGATGACCCTTTCGCGGAGCGCGTCAAAGTCGAATTTAATATAGCGCGATTCGCGCTCCAGCTTGTCACGACGAAGCCATCGCCCACTCGTGTAGGTGTGAGGGTCGAGAGGTGTATGCGGATTAGTGCACATGGCATTGATAGAGATAGACCCATGTGTCAAGGAGGAGCCTACCATCTTCCGTAGGCAGGTATGGTGGGTGTGGAGAATGAAAATCCGCCATGCGTGTCATCGACGCGTGTGATGCCGACCCCCAAGGAGTCTCATTTTGCTGGCGGAGGATGTAGTGAACGATCTGTCAATAGGAGGGCGACAGAGCTTTGCACTGCCCCAGCTAACGACCAAAATTGGAGAAACCCGCTGATGGTAGATTCCAAGGAAGGAGCAGATGAAGCTTGCAATGGAGCTGACATGCCGGACTATGACTGTAGAGTTTGTGACAAGGGGCCAGAAGACATAAGGGCGTGGGCGACGGTTGCGGTGGAGATGGGAGAGGAAGGTTGGGGGGTCGGTGTCACCCTTCCCCTTTCGACTCCTACTGCGCCCTCGTCGAGTCGACGCTGCAATCCCTATGCTCACGCATCGAAGCCAACTCCGCGGAAGTCGTTGAGAAATTCAGGCGCAAGAACGGCTCAAAACATTAGACGAGCGCTTGATCCCTAAGCACCCCTTTCATTGGTCTCAGGTCCAGCGCTAAACCCTAGCGCAGCCCTCCGGCCCTTACAAAGTCGCTATATGTGCGGGGAGATTGTTTTCGGCATACTTTGCACTAGGCCATCTCCGGTTAGCCTAGTCCGGAGCCTTTTCAACACACGACCTTTGCAACAACATCAGCAACTTATAGTCTTATCGAAATGAACAAGAGCTGGAAGCATCATAGCATTCACCAGATGGAAAAGAGTTACGGCGTAAGAGAAATGACGCGAACACATTTGGCTATCATCTAATCTGAGGCAGAATGCTATTGCGCTTCTCAATGGCAGACGCCGGAAAGCTAGGCCCAGCGTGACGGGTACACCGGGTGCAAGCAACATCCATGGCCTAGATTCGATGCCCAGCTCGAACGGGATGCCTAGCTTGAAAGGTGTACCAAGTTTGATGGGAATAAGAGATTGGCTACAGGAACTAGGACATTCAGTATCAACAACTGTTCGTGGATGATATTGATAGCACGTTGACTGAAGACCTAGGACGATGACGTCAACGGTCTTAACGTCATACACGTTTCAGGGACGAAAGGAAAGGGTAGCACATGTGCCTTCATCAACTCGTTCCTGAAGGCGCATGGCGAAAGGACCGGATTCCCACAGAAGATCGGACTCTACACTTCTCCTCATTTGAAGTATGTACAAGAAAGAATTCAGATCAACTCAAGACCAATGCCGGAAAACCTTTTTGCAAAATATGTTTTTGAAGTGTGGAATGGTTTGTCTGGCAAGATCTCCCCAGAACCTCGCTACCTCCAGCTGCTATACCTTGTATCGGTCCACGCTTTCATCAGAGAGCGGGTTGATGTTGCCATCTACGAGACTCACAATGGAGGAGAATATGACGCTACAAATGCTATCCAGAAGCCTCTCGTCACAGGAATTACGACAATTGGGATCGATCACGTTGAGCAGCTCGGCCCAGCGATCGAAAACATTGCCTGGCACAAGGCGGGAATCTTCAAACGTGGAAGTCCTGCTTTTTCAACTCTTCAGGAGCCCGCAGCTGCTGCAGTATTACAGCAGCGAGCGAGTGAGAAAAATGTGGCACTGAAGTTCATCGACCTCGATCCTACACTCCCGTGCAAGGCGTTCGTCTTGAAGCCAGAGGTCCAGAGAACGAATTCCTCGCTTGCTATTGCTCTTGCCGGCACTTTCCTTAAGGTAAAGGCACCTAAGGAGCATTGTATCCTAGTATCGCAGGATATTCTCCGAGGTATAGAGCAATTCTCCTGGCCTGGAAGATATCACCATATCGTCGATGGCAATCATCAGTGGTTTCTAGATGGAGCTCACAATGAGCTCAGCATCGAGAAAGCTGCGCAGTGGTTCGTTGAGACTACCTTGGAAGGACAAAGGTACCTGGTGATGTCCGATCTGTGCAAGACGGAATTAAAAGCTGAAATTTCTAGCAAAACCCCACCATATACTCGCATTCTCATTTTCAGCCACATTTCGGAACGAGATGGAGCAGCCCTTCTGAAAGGTGTTGCCAAAGCTCTACAAAGGGGCGGATTGCAGATGCAACACGTCATATTGAGCACATATGAAGAACGACAAGACGGTGCTGTAAGCATTGGTATAGCTCATGGACGATTCTCCACTACATTCTATGCAAGCTGATTTCCAACTCAGACCACTGTTTCAAAACCCCCGAAAAGTCATTCTCACTGGACGTTCAGAAGGACTATGTTGAAGCTTACAGGAGTGTTGATCCCGATGTCCATATAACAATCGAGCCGACCATTGAGGGAGCTCTGAATCTTGCAAGGCAAATTGGGAATCGTGACAACGGCATGCAGACTTTGGTGACAGGGAGTCTGTACCTGATTGGTGGTGTTCTCCGTCTTTTGGAGACGAATACTTGAGAGATACCCCACAAGTTTCTGTGTTTAGCTGGGAGTCGTCTCGTTTGCGTGGCTCACTACTCGTGGGAGGTGAGGTCTATGGATGGAGATGTGCAGTAGGAGCTGACTGCGCGCACCATACATGCGCCCAATCACGAGCCATTTGAAACCACGTTCGCTTCTTTGGTATCTTCGTTTGCATTGAAGATTCACGGAGGCATGCAGGGCTGCTGTCGGACGTGTGAGGGTTGACAAATTTGACGTCGATCTCCTCCATTCTTAATGACTTCTTGTGGAGACTAGATTATTGTGGAGATTAGTCGTAGAGCATAATAGTCAATGGCCAATGATAGCACAGACACAGACCTAGAGCTTGGGATCGTGAGCTAAAATACAGATATTCAATCGATTTTGAACTCTAGCTGGAAGGCTCTTCTAGGATAGTAGTCCAAATAAAACAGAGATTGAAGGCCACTAATTCCCATCGCGTGTACACCTGAAGCACACAATCTCGCGTTAGTCGCTACGGCAGAGACCGTCGGTGCTTTCGGCTTGCTTCCTTCTTGCCGTGTCTGAGCAAGCGCAGAATATAGAATCAGTTCTTGAGCGGATATCCTTGTTTTTCTTGCGTTAATCAAGACGGACGAAGCGATCTTCCTAGATGGCAAAAAAACAGTCGTCTTCGTCCTTGACCGAGACAGTGCTCGTCTCTCAGGACGACTATTAAGCGCCCACGCTCTGATCCACGCACTCAATAATGTAATCACGCCAATATGAGTCGAAACCGACGATCCAATACCTACGTTCATCACTGTTCAGGAGATCTTTTGCTTTTGCCAAAACGTCCGAGCTCCCTCGCATCTTCCCAAGTTTAGCGAGGGCATGAGCAGTAGCGTATTGCACAAGCCCAGAGTGAGAATTATCTTGCTGGCCGAGGCTCTGCAAGGCACTACTGGCCTTGTTCCAGTTGAGGAGAGCTTCGTCCCAGTAGCATCCGACATGGGCGATTCGCGCTAAGCCAGCCCAGACACGGAACATACCCCTTTTAGCGAGCGCATCAGGATCATGGATCGTTCCGTAGAGCTTTCCGAGGTTCGATAAAACTTCCTCGGCCTTCTTATACATACCACTCCGAATGAAGCTTTCCGCTAACGTTAGCTGTAGCCTTCGTCCACTACTAATGTTCTGAGAGCCAGAGTCGATCATTTGCTTCAGCTCCGGTTCCAGGAGGAACTGGGCATCTGCAGGTCGTCGGAGCTCACAGTAGAGGTCGCCAATGTTGGAAAGGAGCACTCGTCGCCAGCCAGTGCCCTCATAAAAACTGTCGATCTCGCTCTCCTGGAGAACAGCGTTAAGAGTGTCAAGTGCTTCTTGGAAGTGGCCTTGGAATTTGAGAATTTTCCCCAACGTAATATTCCTTCCACGCAACACTATCCGTTCCATAGATGATGGCGACCCAGGATCGATAGGTTTCCATTGGAGCAGCTCATGTCTGGCGGCCATTAATGCACCGCTTTCTATGAGGTTTTCCGCGAATGAAAGGACTAGCTCTCCTCTTTGAGCATTCCACCTTGCATCACCCTCCAGCAATTGGTTATAGCCAGGAAGAATAGTTGAGTGGATGAATTCCTCAAGCGTTTTGTTGGATGATGCTCCTTCCCCAAGCATACGTAGTACGGAGCTCTCTCGCTGCGCTACACAGACGTTAAGATACGCATCGTTTTCGTCTTGCGAGAGCTGCTTGACACGTTCAATTGCCTCTCGCTTCCACGATGTGCTCGAGAATCGAGAAGCTGCCAGCAACATAGACGACATTTCGTATTTGGCACGCGCCGGACAGGCATCCGCCTCAGAAAGCTGGTCATACTCCTTCAGTATGCGAATGACGTGGGGGAGTTGCAATCTTCCAAGATGTCCATAGCTTTCACAAGTCAGTACAGCCTTTGAGGATAGAGCTTTAGCTCACTGACAGAGGCTCAAGATACTTGTTCCGAGGGAATGCATGGCAGACAACCAATATCGCCTGTAACCTCCACTCGTCTTGAAGCCGGGATGGAACACGCTGCGATGCACAGTGTTGTACAAGCGGGTGAACTGAGAAGTTCCTCGAGCCATCAACATCGTTGTCTAGGTGGATCAAAGAGAACGAGAGGAGCTTCTCAATCGCATCATCGAATACTACCTCGTCTTTGATTAGTCCGACAAGACCTCCGTTCAGACCGGCATCTATCGGCGCAAGCTCTGACATTTCACCCATTCGATTCCATCGCTTTTGAGGCGAGCACGCACGATCAAGCATCGTCTCAGATATGTTTGAGGCGTCAAGGAAGCAGAAGAGCAGGAGTAGAGTCGATGCTTCCTTCGAATCGCGTTCGACTTGTTCAAAATTGATGTCCCAAGTGGTGAACACTGTATTGTCATACTCACCCAGCCTAGGCTTGAATCGTAATATATCATTCTGCCGATCTTTGTACAAACGACGATAGCTTGTTAAAGTCCTGCGCCGAGATCTGATGTATGCACCTCCTTGATCCACAGCCAGTGGAAGGCAACCTAGAAGCTCCACTATCACTTGTGCTTCCTCGTAGTCTTCTGCAGACGGATAGAGATAACCAGCTTTTTGGAGAAGGACTGCTATTGCTTCACCTACTTCAAGCCGATCCAACACACTTCCATCTTTTGCCACAGTGCCGATTGCACCCTGATCCCGGCTGGTAAGCACTATGTGACCCCATGAGCTTTCGGGAAAGTATTTCGAGATTCGTACAGATTCAAGATCGTCAGCGTTGTCGAAGATCAATAGCCAGTCAGTATTCTCTACCCGAGACAGCCATTGTTTGAATGCAGACGCCTTGTTAGAGACGTTCCCTAACCGCAAAGACTCACAAATCCGGGAAAGATTGGCATCCAAAGACTGTTCGGAACTTGCTGTTAAGAAGAACACTCCTGACTGATATTTCTCACGATTCCGAGTTGCAAATTTCAGTGCGGCTTGCGTCTTACCTGAACCCCCTACACTCAAGTCTGCTGATTAGCCCTGCAAAGTACCGTCAAGGGTCGATGGACGGGAGACGAGGAGAGGGCACCTCTAGCGGTGACGTACCGAGTCCACAGATAGCAAAAGTCAGCTGACTTGACTTTGGCGTTGGTGACGCGTAAAAGAAGGCCTCCATTTTACCGAGTAGTGCCTCTCGTCCCTGAAAAGTATTACAAGGAGGGAAAGGGGTCTCAAAAAGGGCCTGTGTGGCTGCGACCGACAACGGAATTAACCTCTGGCATGTGGAGTATTTTCTTAGACATACCTCTAGTGTCCAACCGCTCAATTGTGGATTGACCACTTGCCATGGACTGTAACTGATTGGAAATATCTTGCCGGAATATGTTCAGCCTTGACAAGACTGGACGAAGGTTACGGTCATGCAAGGAAACAAAGCGGGCAATTTCACGATGGTCGGCGTTCTGGCCGATGACCACCTCATTAGGGACATTCAGAATGGCCGAGCCTTGCTCAACGATCTAACAAACAGATTCAGCCCCGCAGTTTGAGAAGGTCAACGCACTGCATACCATCGTCTTGAAGAATCCCAAATTCGTCATCTTCATCTCGAAGAACGACACCAACTGAAGGCTTGATGTTTTTGGCACAAAGTCTTCTGTGATCTCGAGTAGGACCTTCGAATCTTTTTGGAGGGCTCCAATCATTACTTTGGCAGGATTAAGAGGTGAACAAGCTGTGACAATATTTGCAATGATTTTTCCACATGTAGCGATATTACTACCATTGTGCGGTGTTGCTATCCCATTTTTAGTTGAGGAACGGCCTTGCTCCGATATTCACAATCAGACTTACCAAGAAACACAATGCCATAGACTGCATCTTGAACCTTCGCTTGCTCTCCTGCAACACCTAACAAAAGTGCCTATACCGTCCACTCCAGTCAACAAGAGGATAACCGCAAGATGTGAATGGACATATATTACCTTCTTTGCAATAATGCCACCCAAGCTATGACAGACAAAAACGATGGGTCTCCGCATTTCCTTGGTGGCATATCAGTATCTTATGATTATGACTAAAGAAAGTAGTGCCTTGGCGTAGACTGGTGCAGACCTCTTCTGTTGTCCTGAGATCTACAAGCTCGGTCAGCATCTTTGCTGAGATAGATCTTATGTCTTGTTGAGCCGTAAAATTCCTGAATGACGCATTATAGCCATAGGTCATTACTCGAATTGTTGGTAGAACCACAGGCAAAATGTCTCGAAGCCACATCGTTTGGCTTTGTGTATGTGTCCATGTGCCTAAAGCGTCACCATTAAGTCCATGAACAGCCACCAAGCTGGTATCAACCAGTCAGCTACTTCTCGAAACTATTACGCGACAAGGAAAACCACTAACTCAAAGACTGCATGAAGAGGTTCTGATAAAGTCTCGGAGGATTTTTTCGGCTCATAGAGAACCGTTATGCCATAATTGCGGCCAGCGTCCATCGTGCTTGATTGTTGACAGCAAATCCCGTAGAGACAAAGAATGTTGGTTGGGAAGAGCGCGATGTTGAAGTCTTGTTTCTTGATGTCTAAGACTATCTCGTTGCCTCAGTATCTCAGAGGTGTGCTTATGTAACGGGTAGGGCGCCTACATGTCTGAGCGTAAAACCTTGTAATTTTGTCAGATATTCGCTGCTAATATTATATCTTTCGACCTTTTTTCCCTACGATAAGCTAGGTCTATTCCATTCTTCGAGAGGCTTCTTTATAAAAGTTTAAAGCGAGGTCTCTATAATATAACTCGTAGAATTCGTTATAGTTAATAAGTTTATATAGGGTATTCTAATTATATTTTTATAAAAATATAATCTTAGTTAAATAAAATAATATTATAGATATAAATTCGTTTTATTAATTATATATATACTAGAGCCTTAAAAAATTCGATAGAAAAAAAGAAATTATATTAAAAGATTAATTATCTACCGCCGAGAAAGAAAAATTTAAAAATTTTGATAAAAAATAAATTATTTTATTAAGATTTTAATTTTTTATTAAATTATAAAGAGTATAATAAAATCTCTTAATATAATTTAAAAATTATATATAATCTTTATATTTATAATAATTTTATAATTATAATTATTAATTATTATTAATTCGAATAATATATTAAAATTTAACTAGTTATTTAGTTTTTATTTTTAATAATTATTAATTTATTAATTTAATATTTTAGTTATCTCCTCCCGTTTCTTTAATATTTTAAAATTTATATATAATAATCTCTCGATCGAGGGTTTTTATTCTATAAAGAGAATAAAATCTAGATAAATAAATAATTAAATAATATTAATTAATTAATTAATTTATACGTTTATTTAAATAAAACTATTTCGTTTATAAGGGAGTTCTATAAAATATATATAATACCCGATAGTATTACTAAATAGCCGTTAAAGAAACTTTTTAAAAAGATAAAAACTTTAGTTTATTCTTAATCTCGGTTCTAAATATTTTAACTTATTAATTAATAAGTTTTTTTATATATTATTAATTCTTTTTTTAAATTTCTTGTTCGCGTAAATTCTTAAAATTAATAATTTTATATTAATTTTAAATAACCTCTTTATTTTATCTTTTATATTTACCCGTTCTTTTAAAATTTATTATTTATCTCCGTTACGGGCCTAAGCCTTTATAATATATATAAATATAACCGTAGTTAAATATTATATATTTTATGATACCGGTATACTAGCTCTACTATCCCTTTTTATTATTAATTTATACTCTTTCGCCTTTATTTTTAACTATATACGCGTAGTTATTTCTTCGTTATAGTAAACTTTACGTCCCGCAGGTATTTTAATATAATTACTCGGCTATTAAGATTACGACTCCTATATAAATATTAATATCTAAAAATATAAATAAAGATCCTTTTATTTATATAAATTTTATTTTATATATTTATATTTTACCTACTCGTTAACGGCGGAGGAAAATATTTAGTTTTATAAAATTTTATATAATAGTTATTTTATAACTCTTAAAATAGAGGGAGCCCTTTATAATTTAAATATTATTAATATTTAATAGATAACTAGACGAGAGTCTTTATTTAAACCTAAAATTTCGGCTTAATATATATATATTTATTCTATACTCTTTTTTATATATAAGTATAGTAAATATATTCTTTTTATAATCCCCTTTTTTTAATATATCGGGCCGCGACTATAGTTACTTTTTTAATCGATTATATTATAAAGAGTTTATTCTTTATCGTTTTAATTTATTAAAAGAGAAGGGGGGAGGAGGAGGGAAAAAAAAAGAAAAAAGAATTTCTTTTTATCGATATTACGATCGTATTAAAAATATAGGTACTACTACGAGATAAGTTTAATATATCGCGATATAAGATTTTTTAGTTCTCTAAACTATTATAAATAGTAATTAAAGATTTATAATTAATAGAATATATACCTAGATC
>JAABUK010008893.1_pt1 | contig 13918 bp, 16 predicted proteins | sample 5559141 | NCBI WGS metagenome assembly JAABUK01 (sample SAMN10711869, study PRJNA513367) | rock metagenome | isolation source: Antarctica rocks | place: Antarctica: Victoria Land, Pudding Butte nord | collected 2016-01-03
TCGTGTCGGCGTCAGCTGCGGCGTTCAGCTGCGAATGATTGTTGGGCGTAACCACGATGCTGTTCTCCTGCGCCCAAGTCTAAACTCGCATGGGGCCAGTGTCTCATCGTCATTGGCACAGAGGGGTCTTGCATCACCCCGCGCAGCCGCGGATCGGCGTCCGGCCGCATGGCGTCCAGCACCGCCGGCGTCAGCATGCCCTCGTTCTCGATGATCATGCGGCCCCACGCGGCTGTCGCGTACTAAGCCAACGCTAGCTATCGCCCTTGGCAAAGTTCAGTTCGACGGAGATCCCGTCGGGATCGCGCATGAAGAGCTGCGTCTGGCCGTCGCGCGGGACCAGGCGCTCGGTGTAGGGGACATTGTGCTGCTCCAGCTTGGCGCGCACCTCGCCCAGCCCATGGCAGGAAAAGGCGATGTGGTCGAGCAGCCCAGTCGACGCGACCTCACGTGCCGCATGCGCCCCTTCCTCCGCGCGAGGGCCGATCAGGTGCACGGTCGGCACGCCGCCGCAGTACAGCCAATAGCCCGGGAACGCGAGCGGCGGCCGGTCGCCGACGGGCAGGCCGAGCACGTCGACATAGAAATCCTTGGTCCGTTCGAGGTCGACCGGCCGGATCGTATAGTGGTGGAGATCCTGTAGAGCCATGGTGTTCGCGTCCTCCTATGCTGCCTTCCCTGAATGGAACCGCTCGGGCCGCAGACGATGCGCGGCCAGGCTAGATGTGCCGCAGGCTTGGCGACAACCCGAGCATGTGCGCGCCGACGGTCTCGAAATGGGACGATCGCGCCTGGACCTGCTGCGACACGCTGTGTACGTCGCGGAAACGCCGCTCGAACGGGTTGGCGTCGAAGATCGCCGTCGCACCCACCTCGTGATAGGCAATGTCCACCACCTCGCGCGCCTGATGGGTGGCGAATGTCGCGGCCATGCGGATGCGCATCTTCAGGTCCAGCGTCATGTCGGCGCCGCCGGCGACCGCGGCCCACGCCTCACGCAGCGTCTCGATCAGCAACAGCCGCGCAGATTGCAGCTTTGCCTCGGCGAGCGCCACATTCATCTGAACGACCGCGCTGTCGCGCATGGCGCGCGTCATCGCCATCGGCGTCTTTACGGTCGCGACGGCCAGCAGCGTATCGAGGGCGCCGCGGGCGATGCCAAGGGCGACCGCGCCGAAACCCGCGCCATATAGGTTCGTGGTGCTGAACCGATACAGCGGAGCCGGCTCCCGCCGCAGCTCCTTCACGTCACGGACGACGGTAAACGCCTCTGGGACGAACAGATCCGTCACCGAGTAGCCGTCGCTGCCGGTTCCGCGCAGGCCGATGACGTCCCAGCCCGTGTCAATCTCCGCCTGGGCGCGGGGGAACAGCATCGTGCGCTCCAGCGGCGCCCCGCCCGGACCCGGCCGGATCGTGCCGTCCCGCTCCTCCACCTTGCAGTGGCCGCCCAGCCACGTCGCATGACGGTTGCCGCTGCCATAGCCCCAGGCACCGTTCACGAGATAGCCGCCGTCGACGACCTTGGCGACCGCGTTCGGCCCGGCGCCCCAGGCGAGCACGGCGCGCGGGTCGTCGCCCCAGATGACCCTGACCGGGTCCGGGTCCATGCAGGCAGCGGCCATCGAGCACCCTGAGGCCTGGCACACGCACCAGGCGACGCTCGCATCCGCGGCCGCGAGCGTCATGATGACCTGGACGAACTCCGCCGGCTCGATCTCCTCGCCCTGCGCGCTGTGCGGCAGCAGCAGGCGGAACAGGCCGGCCCCATGCAGCGCGTCCAGCACCTGCGGCGGCAGCCTGCGCTCCCGGTCGATCTGGTCCGCATTGGCGACGATCGTCGGCGTCACCGCTGCCGCGCGTGCAACGGGGTCAGGCAGGCGTCGGTCCGGCAGGCGGTAGAGATCGGCGCGTGCGCGGCGGTCCAGGGCTGCGTTCATCGTGGGTCGACACTCCTACTCGGCAGGTTTCAGCAAAGGGCGAGCGGGTTTCGTGTCGCCCAGGTCACGGTCGAGCTCCTCGAGGCTGCGCCCGCGCGTCTCGATTCCGAGGAACAGATAGACGCAGCCGGCCATCGCGAACCACGCCGCCAGATAGGTAAAGGCCGGCACGACGCCCTCGAGCGAGACGTCCGGCTTGATCACGTTGGAGCTGCCGACGATCAGCGCCAGCCCGAGCGGGCCGATGATCTTGCCGAGCCCGCCGAAGCCGTAGGCCGATCCCATGCCGCTCGTCCGCAGCGACGCCGGCCAGACCTCCGCGGCATACGGCCCGACGATCGCGAAGCCCCCATCGGCGAAGAAGTAGGCCGCGATCAGTAGCAGCCATAGGACGGAGGTATGGCCGAGCAGCGGCAAGTCGACGAAGCTGTTGTACGAGAGCCCGGCGGCGAAGATGAGTGCGGCGGCGCCGAAGCCGAGCAGGCCGCCTGAGGCGCGGCGTCCGATCAGGTCCGATAGGCCGGCGAACGTCAGGCGGCCCACGAGTCCCGCGACCGTCATCGGGATGATGAGCGCCGACGCCTGCGCGGGCGTGACCTTCAGCAGGAGCACGAACAGCGTCGGCACCCAGAGCGTTAGGCCATACACGCCGGTCTGCGCGCCCAGGTTGCCTAGCCAGGAGACGGCGAGGCTGCGGGGATACTTAAATAGGTCCCGCCACGGCCGGTTGACGCCGGCGCGCTCGTTCGCGGTCGGCTCCGGCAGGGTCGATGGATCGACCTCGAGCGCCCAGGCCAGCGCCTTGCGGGCCTCCGCAGTGCGGCCCATGCGCATCAGCCAGCGCGGCGACTCCGGCACCCACGCCCGCACCAGCAGCGTCAGCAGCGCCGGCACCAGGCCGAGCACGAACAGGCCCCGCCAGCCGACGAGCGGCGTCAGGTAGCCGCCCATGATGGCGCCCATCATCGTGCCCACCGGGATGAACGCCGTCACCAGCCCGCCGATGAAGCCGCGCTTGGAGGCGGGCATGAACTCCTGCACCAGCGGAAGATCGACGCTGTAGAGCCCGCCCACGCCGAAGCCAACGAAGAAGCGGAACACCGTGAGGAAGATCCAGCCATGGTCGGGGGTCAGCCCGAGGATGCCGGTGGCGATCGAGAAGTTGAGGATGGTGCCGATGAACACGATCCGGCGCCCGACGCGGTCCGCGAGCCAGCCCCAGAACGCCGCTCCCAGCATCGCACCGATCCCGGAGCTGAGCAGTATGATCGCCGACTGGCCGAAGGTGAGGCCCCACGGGCCGATAACGAAGGCCAGCACGAAGCCGATCAGGAAATAGTCGAAGAACTCGAGCATGTCGCCGAGGATCGCGGCCGCGACGATCTTTCGCTGATTGCCCGTGAGGCGGGTCTGTCGGTCCAGCAGCTCGAACATGTCCCGTCCCCTTCGACTGTCGGGCGGGATATACCGCCTCTCATTGCACGTGTTCACAGTTAGGTCAGTCGATTGACCTAAGCCTGGCCGGGATGGGACGATGCTGTCAAGGAAAGACACGGGTGGAGTGAGATGAACAAACTGGCAGCGGCTGCAGCAACGGCCGCGGACGAGGCGGAGGCGAGCGTGCCGGCGCGGATCCTGGACATGGCACAGGAGCTGTTCGGCATGCACGGCTTCAGCGCCACCTCCACCCGGGCGATCGCGCAGGCGGCGGGAGTAAACCTCGCGCAACTGCATTATTACTATGGTTCGAAGCGCGAGCTGTTCAAAGCCTCGTACCTGCGCGGCGCCGAAGGGATCACGGCGGCGCGCGAACGGGCCTTGGCCGAGGCAGGCTGGCCCGAGCGCACCATGCCGTTCGAGGCGCTCGTGCGGGCCTTCGTCGCCCCCTTCATGCTGGCCGGCCGGACGCCGCGCGGACAGGCGATGATGCGGATGCATGCGCGGCTGCACGCCGAGCCGGACGGGCTGTGCGGGGAGCTGCTGAGCACGGTGTTTGACCAGACGACGCTCGCCTATGTCGAGGCTTTCCAGCGCGCGCTGCCGCATGTTCCGCACCAAACGCTTTATTGGCGCATCTACTTCATGATGGGCGCCTACCGCTACACCCTGCTTCGCACCGGGCGGCTCGAGACGCTGTCGCGCGGCGCCTGCGACGGCGGTGACTTCGACGCGGCGGTCGACATGATCGTACCGTTCCTATGCGCCGGGCTGGCGGCGCCGGTGAACTAAACCGCGTCCAGTTTGAGACCGAAGGTTTGGGTTCCTTGGTTGGATGGCGGCGGTTCACCACACAGCGGTTTTCCCCTGACTGAGGCTTTGTCGAGACTGGTGTTGCGTGTTGATCATGGGCGCTGGGGCCAGACGCTGGCGGATTTGCGCGACCTGGCCCTGAGCGCTGCCCATCCCCGCAGCCGCGAGCGCTTGCTTCCCCTGCATGACATTGCGCAAGGCGGCTGCGCCACGGCCGTCGCTGAACGGACGGGCCGCCGCCCCCAGACGGTGATGGAGTGGCTGCATGCTTACAATGCGCGCGGCCCTGGGGCGCTACTCTACCGGCGCACCGGTGGCCGCCCCCCCTTTGCCCGGACATCGCGGCGGCTGTCGGCGAGGAAGTCCGTGCCGCGCAGCGGCAAGCCGCCAGCCCACCCGTAGCCGGGGCTGACCCGAAGCCGCGCTGGACGCTGAGGCGCCTGGCCGGCTTCGTGCGCGACCGGTTTGGCCGGCTGTGCTGCCGCGAGACGATCCGCGCCGCGCTGCGCCGGCTGGGTCTGTCGTGGAAGAAAGCCAGGGAACTGCTCGGGCGCGCCGATCCCAAGTGTGATTTTTTCCAAACGATGCGACTTAACATATGACCTTGCGACTGACTCTCACAAACCGAGGCGCGTCGAGGCGCGGCCACCCCGCGCGCAGGTCGGCACGATACTTGATCTCGTAGAGTACCTGCTGGAGCAGCTTGGCTTCGTAGAGCACCCGGCGTCGCGGAAGTCGATGCGGGCCGTCTGTTCGCGAACGTTGGCCAGGTTGGGGGCAGTGCTGAGCAGGACATGGAAGTCGCGCTCCAGCGCGGACCCGAACGCGACCGACTTGCGGCCCCGCCAACCGCACCAGCGGTGCAATTGTCCATATGACCTTCCCTACGCTTCTAACTGGCGTCTTGATGGAACCAAGGTGGCGACAGCATGGAACCAAGGTGGAGCCGCAGCCGCGATTAAGTTAATAAAATGTAATGTGCGAAGACTGAAGGCGTTTGCGCCGTGGCCGGTCAGGCTGCGTGCATGACGAAGCGCAGTCCGGGTGACATCCTAAAAAGCATGCAGCAGCGTCCGTTCCGCGGGCGCGGGGCGGTCTACCGCTGGCTGCGAGAAAACCACCAAGAAGTCATGCAAGGCTTCGCCTCCACTCATGCCCCTTGGGACACCGTGGTAGCGAGCATGATCCGCGACGGTGTGACCGGGCAGCGAGGAGTGCTCCCGAACCGCAAAGCTGCCGCCAAGGTCTGGGATCGCGTCTGCCGAGACATCAAAGCAGCCGAGATCGAACTTCGGACCGGCATTCCGCAGCACAAGGTGCAGCCCTCTCGCTTGCCCGCCACCTGGCGGCCACAGGCGGCGACACCACCCCCGTCGCGTCTGGCCGTGGTCCAGCCAGCGAACGGCCCGGCCCCAGCAACCAACGCCCAAGACCAAACGCCAGACGAACTCATCGCCGGTTTGCGCCGCGTGATGCTTGAACGGAGTGGACGATGAAAGCGCGTCTCAACAAGGAACCCAATATGGACCAGCACCAGCCCATACGCTTGCCGCTCCCCCTGCCCGAAGCGTTCCTGGAGCCTCGGGGACCGGCCATTGCCTTCCGGTTTGGCCGGGGCCGCACCGGTGGCACCACCTTTCTGGACCTCAACATCCAGCTTGCCCTGGCAGCCGGGCGGCCCATCCTGGTGGGGGATGGCGATCGGCGGAACCCGACGCTCTCGGCGTTGTATCCGCCTGGCAGCGAGTGCCCGGTCCTGGAACCTCCGGTCAGCGACGAGACCGCCGACGTCAAAGATTGGATCACGACGTCAATTGGGCTGGCGATCTCCCAAGGGCGGTCGCTCATGGTCGACATCAGTGGCGGCGACCGTGCCATGCAGGAATATGGCCGCGACCTCGGCGTGGTGGAGCTGTGCCAGGCGCACGGCTTCGAGCCAACCGGCTTTTTCAGCTGCGGGCCGGAGATGGACGACTTCGACCACATCCTGGCGATCTGGCAGGCCGGCTACTTCCGCCCCAGACGGAGCATCCTCGTGTTTAACGAGCACCTGATCCTTCAGGGCCGGACGCCTGTCGGCGCCTTCGATCCGATCGTGGCCCGGCCAGAGTTCAAGGAACTCGTAGCAGCTGGCATGAACCCGATCTTCCTGCCACGGCTTCCCTGCATGGGCGAGATGCGGCGGGCTGGCCTGTCGCTGCTCGATGCGGCGACAGGCGGCCTCGGGCGGGACGGGCGGCCGTTCGATCCCGTCCGTCAGTTCATGGTGCGGCAGTTCATGACCAAGGTGCTGGGCGAGTGCGGCCGCATCGGTGCGCTGGGGTGGATGCTGTGAACCGGCAGCATCGCCGGCGTGTCGCGGCGCTTGGTCCGCGGATTCAGCCCGGCGTCTGTCCGTCTGATGATATCGAGCTAGTCTGGAGCCTAGCGGCCCGGGCGGCGTCCGAGGGTAAGCGCGACCGCGACGCCCCGTTCACTCGGGCTCTTCACGCGATCATCGGCGCCAAGCGCTTCGTGCTCACCAAGCAGGTGACGGCGTTGGCCGAGGACCTCCGCATCTCGGACCTGGGGGTCACGATCAACTCGTTCGAGAAAGGGCGGCCGTTTCCGGGATGCACCTGGCTCGAGTGGGACGGTGCGGTCGAGGGCCGCGGGGAGCCGCTGCCGCACGAGGTTAGGTATGACCGCCTTGGCGTGCTCATCGAGGCCGACGACACGGGGCAGCGGGGACACATGGTGGCCATGATCCGGGTGGCGCCGGGCGAAGGGGTTTATAGCGGCCCGGCCGACATGCTGCCGCTGGCCCTGACCTTTGATCTCAGGGACGCCTACGAGCAGCCGGAGTCCCTCACCAAGCCGGCGACGCTCGACAAAGCGCGGCGCAGGCTTGCTGCCGTGCAGGACCCGACCCTGGGGGAGATGGAAGCCTCGCCCCAGGTGGCGGCCGCGCTGAGCTGCCAGCTTGGCACGATTGAGAACCCGTATTCCGCGGCGTACATGCACCGGCATTTGGGTTCAGGTTTGCGGCGCTGGCACCACCTGCACCCGGACCTGATGGCGACCGCAACTGGGGAGGTCATGGTCGAGGCGATCATGACGCTCTGCGCCTTCATGGTCCTGCGAACCGTGGGGATCGAGGCGACCGAGGTTCGGCGTGGAGCGGGGCGAAGATTGGCCATCCACGGCATCGACACCAGCCTGCTTGGCTTTGGCATCCTGAATGTCGCCACACACAACCGTCCCCGGTCTGGATGGGACGGTTCCCTGCAATCCGCATCATAGGAGGAAACAAGGCAATGGACATTGGAGCGAACGGCGCGTCGACGCCCGATACAGCGGCCGGCGAGAAGCTGCGGGCCGCAGCGAAGGAGATGGAGGAGGCGGCGTGGCGCGAGGGCATCGACCCGCACGGTCCTCTGGGGGTGTTTGTTCGGGCGATGCGCGCGACGATCCTGGTCATGGCCGATGTCGCGGAGTGCCAGGCGAATGGCGTGGTGAACACGGTCCGAGATGCGAGGGCCATGGTGGAGGCGGAGGCGATCAAGGTGCGCAAGGTCAGCGATCAAGCCTTTCTTGCGGTCGAGGCAGCCAGGACCGCCCACGCCAGCTTCGAGGTGCAGAAGGATGAGGTGTTCACCAAGATGGTGAAGGCGATGGTTCCGCAGATGGTCAAGGCCGTCGGCGCGGCGGTGGTGATCCGCCAGCGTCGGTATAACTGGACGGTGCACTGGGGCCGCGCCGCCGCGATTGCGACGGTGGCGGCCGGCCTGTTGCTGGGCGGTTACGTATGGGGAAGCTGGTATCCGAGCAACTCCGCCATCGCCGGCGCGGTCGCACTGGATCGCATCCGCCAGTGCGAGGCCTCGCCGGTGCGCGATGACCGGACGCACGAGTCGTTCTGCTCGATGAAGGCGCTGCTCGCCCCGTCGTAGTGCGATCCGTTTGCGCCGGGCCGGGCGATCCTGGGCGTAAGCCCAGGGCGTCCGGCCCGGCTAGCGAAGGATGGTCAGATGCAAGTGCAGCAGCGAACACAGGACAGCGGTGGAGCGTTGGCGGCCGTGGTGTGGTTCGCGCCGCGGCACGTCACGATCCTGTCCAAGAGCGCGGGGCCAGTCCCTGGGCCGGACCCGCTGAAGATCCTGGTGATCCGTCGCTATGACGGTGCTTGCGGCACGGTGGCGCTGCCCTCGTCGATTCGGCCGGCGTTCGCGGGTCTGGATCGCAACGTCGTGCTGCATCATGCGGCGGTGCTGCAAGGGTTTGTCCGTTCGGCCCTGCCCGGCCTGGTTCTCCGGCCTGGCGACCGGAAGAGCCAGGCTGCGGTCCTAGCCGGGCCCAACCCGGGCAAGCCGGGCACGCTGCGGGTGTTCGGCGGCGGGGTTGGCTACGATCTATGCGAGTTGGACGTCTCGAACGTGGCCGATGCGCGTGCATAGCGCGGGTCCGTCGTTGACCGAGGGGCGGCGGCTAGCCGGCGACGGCCTGGCTGTTCACCTGGGCCATGGCGTGTATGCGAAGGTGCGGGACATGCCAGGCGCGCAGGCTGGCGCGGGTGGCTCCGTTTTCGCCACGTCGGGGGATGCTGAGGCTTCCAACGGAAAGGAAGACCCATGCAACGCTTGATCATCATCAGCCGCGGCTGCGGCGGCCACGTGGCATCAACTAAAGAAACGGCGCGGCGGCATGTCGCCGCTGCGGTGCTATGTCAGCCATCGCGTCTGCTGCCGATCGTCCTGGTGTGTGTGGCGCAGGTTGCGGCTAGCGTGCCGGTTCGTGCGGACCCGGTGCCGGAGACGATGAACGGGGTGCCGCTGCTGCCCATTCCGACCTATGAGGAGGTTGGTCTGCCGGTATTCACCATGCCGTCCGGCACTCCGTTAACGACGGACCCGAACACACCGTCATCACCCAACAACCCCGGTGGCGGCGGTTCGGGTGATGGTTCCGACAGCACAGCGATGACGACGATGATGTCGCGGAGCTGGGGCGAGGCGGCATCGCAGAACGCGGAGACGGTTGGGGTGACACCCGTTTCTGTTGCTTCAACGTGCATCATGGAAAGCGGATGCAACAGCAACCCGGCCTCGAACGGCACGATCAGCGGCACTTTCCAGATGCGCGATGACACCTTCACGTCGATGATCAACTCCGCCTTGGCTCGCGATCCGAATCTTTCAGCAAACATCGTCCCGGGGCTGGCCGGCAAATTAGACCCGGCCACCCAAAGCATCGCCGCTGCCGAGTACCTGAGGCAAGGTGCAGTGGCATTGCAGTCCGCGAACGTTCCCAATCCGTCTGTACTCGATGTAAGAGGATATTATAACTTTGGCCCTGGCAACGCTTCGGGTATCGCCTTGGCGCAGAATAGCGCGGTAATGAGCGACGTTGTGTCGCTCACTGCCGGACAATATAAAGCTAACGGAATTGTTCCCGGTATCACAACGATTGGCCAATGGCGCGCTTCCGTCACTGCTAAAGTCGGCCAAACTGCTGCCCAGGCCCCTGTTCTACTGACCTCATCATAGGAGTTCTCATGATCCGGTTTATTACTGCATGTTTCACCCTTTTCGGCATTTCCACTATCGTATACGCTGAGGATTACCATGCAATTCGCCCGTTACCTGGCTTTATTTGCATGCAATTCGCACTTTCGCCTAATCAGGTAGGGAATCCCAACGTAAATGTCCCAGTTCGGGACACGCCATCGATGTCCAGCCATGTGTCAAGCCTCGCACCGTCTGTAATTGTTGCCCCAGTTCCTCAGCAGCCTACAGATGGTTTCTTCCGAATCCTGCTACCTGACGGACAGGGTGGATGGGTTCCGGCGACCGCAGTTAGGCCTTGGAAAAGTCCTACAAACCCGAACCGGCGTTGCATTCCATCCGTAATGTCGAATGGTCGCGTTGGCTTTGACTTCCAGCAATGAGTGATTGCGCGTCCGTGTAACCTAGCGGCAGGTCGCTTGCCGTCGTGCGCACATTAGTAGGCCGCTACGCTGTGGCCTGCTGTGCCTGCTTGTTGTCTCCGCGGTGCCGGATGGGCGATGTGGAAAGCGGCCAGCGTTTCGAGCCAAGCGGCCACTTCGCCCGGCACGGGCGAGAGGCCCTTGGCCCATCGCACGACGGTTGTTTGGTGCCGTCCGGTGCGTCGGGCGAGGTCGCGCTCGGACCATCCGAGGATGGCGAGACAGACCAGCAGCCGATAGCTGGACATGGCGACTGCGGGTCTGGCAGGCTTTGCCTGGCGCACCTCGCCCTCGCCGGTCCTTCGGCCGGTGTGTTCAAAATGAACACCCTCGCCGCTTCGAGATGGCGGCGGCGATGGGCTACCGGTTTTACCCGTTGGTCGTGTTTCGGACCTGGCGATTAGGTCCTCGGCGATCGTGATGCGTGCGAAGCTGTCCATGAATTGGATGGTGCCGCGTGATGGCGCGAACGGCCTGCTTGCATCAAGGATCGTGACGGCTTCGCCGCGGAGACGCCGTTTGGCGGCTCCGTCGCCGCGCTGGCGGCGATAGAGCCTGGGCCGCCGCGTCTTCGCGGGGGAGATGCCCTGTTGCTGGTTCTTCCCGGCGTTTGCGCCGCTTCGGTGCAGGGTTGCGGGAATTCCATACCGACCGTAGCAGGACACCGATACCGACCACGTTTGACGCGATGACCAGCGCCGACCTGCCGGGTGTATTCCGCCCGCTGTGGAGCTTGCTCGATCTGCTGCCGGTTGGCGCGGGGGCGCCCATTGTCCTGGCCGCGACTGTCGCGGCGGTTGTGGCGCTGATCCTGGCGGCGGCGCGCGGCCGTGCTGCGCCGGCGACGGCGATACCGTCCGGCCCAGGGGGCGTGATGTCACGGGAGGAGGCGCTGGGTCATGTGCGCCGGGTGAAGGCGGAGCTGAAGGGCCGCAAGGGCGAGGCGGCGGTGGCGGAGGTTTTGGCGCGGGCGGGGTTGCCGGCGCTGCATGATGTTGTGCTGCGGGACGGCCGTGGCTTGACGCAGGTGGACCACCTGGTGCGCCTGCCGGGCCGGATCGTTGTGCTGGAGACGAAGGCGTTGGCCGGGGTGGTGACGGGCGGGGTGCGGGACCGTCATTGGGTGCAACATTTGCGTGACGGTGCGGTGCCGACGTCGTTCCTGAACCCGCTGGTGCAGAACCATGGCCATATGCGGGCGGTGCGGGAGCTGGCCGGCGCGGGCGTCCCGGTGGCGGGTCTGGTGGTTTCGGCGGGCGCGGGGCAGTTTTGCGGCGAGCTGGAGCCTGCGGTGGTGCGGCTCGCTGACCTGGCCGGGCAACTATGCGCGCTACATACGATCACGGGGAGCTGTGGCCCGGCCCGCCTCGATGCGGACTGGGCTCGGCTGACGGCAGCGTCGGCGTGCGGCACGGAGCTGCGCGACGCGCACGGGGAGCAGGTACGGCGCCGGCGAGGTGAGATGCGCTAGGACTGCGCAGGACCGCTGCCGCCCGCCCGCTGGCATGTTGAGCGATGGTGCCGGCCATGCCGGTCGAGGTACCTCTCCCTGCTGGTTTCGTTTGTTGTTGGTGTTGGCTGCGTTGCGGGTCAACCTTGGAGGCGTGCGCGCTGGCGGGGCTGGGGTGCGCTGGGCGCGGGCTGCTTGGAGCCTGCGACTGGCGCGGCCTAGCCTGGCCGGGCGGGCGTGCCGGAGCCGCGCGGAGCGCGGCGCCCTGAAGGGGCGGGGTTGAGGCGCGACGCAGCCGACGCAGGCTGGTGCCTGGGCCGGCGCTGGACCGGCTTCACTGTGTTAGTGTCGCGAGGTATTCAGTCAGCAGATACGGGTTGATGCCAAGCTCTTCGAGGCGATCCCGCAACGCGCCGAACTTTTGTTCGTGCTCGGCTTCCAGTCGTTCGCGTTCAATGGCTTGAGCTTCGTATGCTGCGTCTCGTTCCCGGCGTTTCTCGTTTTTGTAGGCGTTGCTGGACATGGGCAAGCTCCTGACGGTAGCGGGAGCCTGTGCGGCTCCCGCCTTTGTTGCTGTCAGACGGGTTCGCAAACGGGCGCATTCGCACGGCGTCGCAGGCCCTCGCCGTAGCAGCTTTTCGGAAAGCAAAAACAAACGAGTCCACGCCCTTTTAATTCTGGCAGCCGCGCGAGGAGCTGGGGCTGTGTGTCGAGCCATGCCTCATATTTGGCGATGACTTCCGCTCGGGTGCCGTCGCGTCCGATGACGAAGGGATTTCCCCAAGGCGATCCGCGGCCGATGTAGACCGCGCCGGCGGGGATGCCGTGGGTGTGCTTGTTGAGGATACGCGGGAGGGCTGCGGCGGGCGCATCGGCATTTGATGCGTCCGGGTCGTCACGCTCGGCGACAAACGGTCCGAGAAGGTCGAGATAGCGTGCGTCGTGGATGTTGGCTGCGTCCTCCGAGTAACCGCCATCCTGGAACCAAGCATAGAACTCCGTGGTATCGATGGCATTCGTCTTGATGAAATCTGCGACGATGGCGTGTGCGGTCTGCATGGTTTGCCTTTCTGACCGGGTTGCGATTGGGGACCGGTGGCGGGGACCGGTCTGGTCCCCGCCTGTGTGGTCCTGCTAGTCGCGGTTGAAGGCGCTAACCTGCGTAGTGATGGCCTGGTGGCTGACCGTCTTGCCTGACATGCCCTCATATGGCTTCCAGTCGCTGCCGCAGACGTGGGCGTAGGCGTCCACGGCTCCGTGTGCGGCGGCCAGCAGTGCGTAGGCTTGCAGGCCGACGGTGCCGGCGAACCCGCACGCGCGCTGCGCCCGGTTCTCGCCACCATCGACGCCGAAGCGGTCCTCGTCGCGATGCTCGTTGCCGATGGCGCTGGATGCGTCGCGGGCGACAGCGGCCTTGCCGTCGTAGAACATACCTGCGCCGTGGGCGGAGCGCACGAAGCCGTCGACGATGCGCTGCATGTGCATTTCAAGGGGCTTCTCGAAGCGCTCGCCGAGGTTGTCGGCCAGCACCTTTGCGCTTTGGGCCAGGTGCTCCTCGGTGCTCTCGCGAATGGCGTGGTAGTCCACGGGATCGAGGCCATAAAGCACGGCGATCTTGGTGGCGACCGCCTCGTTGGGGCAGATGCGTTCGGCGGTTGCGAAGGTGATGACGGTGCGCTGTCCCGGAAGTGCGGCCCGGCGTGCGGGCGGCTGCGTCGCGGGCTTGGCGGCCTGCTTCGCTGCGGCCTTGGGCTTGCGGCCCTTGGCGGCGTCCATGGCGGTTTTAATGCTGGTGGCCTTGCCATCGGTGGCGGGAGCGGCGATGTTGTTGGTGGCCTCGGACATGATGCGTGAACATCCTCTGTTCTAGTGTCAGCCCCCGTTGGTGTTGGTCGCACTGGCGGGGGCATCCGGTTGCGGTCGGGATCAACCGCGTATTTGTTATCGCACATCCCGCTACAGTAAACAACACCCAATAACAGTAAAAGCAAGTAAATGCATAGATGTTTGCTGACATAATCGTGATTAACCCGCGCTTACTACTGCTTGCCTCCCCTTCTTCTCCCGGTCTGTTCTTCGGAGAGCCCCCGAGTTCTTATCTGAATGCTGAATACTGCGCTCCGCGCAGTATTTTAGACAGGCCCTGTCTTGTGAGGTGTCTGTTCCCCGGTGTCGCCCCGTCGTGAGGCCCTCTTGACCAGGCGGCCAGGGCCGGGTCAAAGGCGCGCGCTTGCGCGGGACCGGAGCCACGCGCAGCCGGGCCGTTTGGCCCGGGGAGCATGGCGAGGACCCACCCTTTGAGCCGGCCCTGGC
>JAABUK010008894.1_pt1 | contig 13918 bp, 11 predicted proteins | sample 5559141 | NCBI WGS metagenome assembly JAABUK01 (sample SAMN10711869, study PRJNA513367) | rock metagenome | isolation source: Antarctica rocks | place: Antarctica: Victoria Land, Pudding Butte nord | collected 2016-01-03
AAGCTCTGATTATAGCTAGAAGTTTCTTGTCATAAATCTCGTAGTTGCATTCTGCAAGTAGCATTTTGAAAGAGAAATAGATCACAGATCTTAACTGCTCATTATCATCTTGCTGAGACATGACTTCAATCACAACATAGTCGAAGGCATCGATTTTCACAGTCATGAGTAGGTTCGAGTTATAGTGCATTAAGATAGAGACAGTGATGAACGTCTGCTTGAGTCAATTGAAGACGAATTGACACTTCTGAGTTCAATTAAATGACTGATCTTTTCTGATTAAGACAGTCAACGAGTCAATCAGCTTGAAAAACTTCTTAATAAATTGTCTATAGAAGTTGACAAAGCTCAGAAAGCTCTGAACATCTTTGACATCTTGAGATGCAGCTCAATTCATGATAGCATTGATCTTTTCAGAGTTCATTTTGATTTCGTGAGTGATGATTATTAGACTCAAATACTTGATCTTGATAACTGAAAATTCGCATTTCTTAATATCTATCTGTAGTTCAACGACTTTAAGTCGCTTCAGTATCTGACAAACATGCTGAGTATGCTTCTTTTTGCTGTTGCTATAAATCAAGATATCATTCATGTACGCGATGCAGAAAACGTTCAAGAAGTCATGCAGAGTGTCATTAATGAAGTTTTGAAATGATGATGATTCATTTGTGAGTTCAAAGAGCAAAACGTTGTACTCGTATAAGTCATAACGTGTTCGAAAAGCGATCTTTCACTCGTCTTTATAAGTCATTTGCAGTTTATTAAAGACTGCAATGATATTTAACTTGATGTAGTACTTGATCTTAGTCAGTCGATCTAAAGTTTCTTGAATGAGAAGTAATGAGTATTGATTCTTAACTGTCATGACGTTCAGATCTCGATAATTCACGCAAAACCTGAGTTCTTCGCTTGATTTTTTAACAAAGAGTATTGAAGAGATTGCAAGAAAAGAGCTGACTTGAATAAAGTCTTTGATCAAATTATTCTTCAGATATTTCTTTAGTACTTGAAGCTCATCTTGAGACATGTCATATAAAGATTCAAAGGTAGAAGTTTTGCTCTTCTGCAGCTGAATTTTATGATCATAGAAACGTCGTTCAGATAGAGTGTTCATCAATTTGCAAGAGAAAACATTTAGAAAGTCGTGATATTCAAGAGACAATAGCGTGACAAAGTCAACGAAAGACGTGATTTTCAGAGCTTTGTTGATATTTCTTATGAATATGACAAACAGATCATGATTCTTTTTTCTAGCGAGTCGCAGAAACGAAGCACTATTTATAACGTAGATCTTTAGATGTTTTGAAAACAAAGACGTCAAAAGAACTGATATTGACATAGTCAAGATCGAGATGTTCAAGAAAGTTTCAAGTACGAGTTCTGAATTGACTTAAGATTCAAAGATGAGCTGATTATGACGCAAATCTATAATTGCTTTATGACTTTTTAATCAAGACAGATCTAGAACAACTGAAAATTGCAAAAGTTGAGTAACATAAAAGAGAGTTTCTTCAAGCTTTTCGCTTGAAACTTGAAGTTTGACAAGAGTGTAATGAGTGATTGAATTGAATACAACTGATTGATCATCAAATTTCTGAAGAATACAGATTTCAAACAAAGAAAAACAGAGCAGAAAGTGTCTTTGTGCGAAAGAGTCATCAATAAATGCATAATTGATGATGTTGATATCAATCAAAACAGAAAGATTGACATTGATTTCATTGCTTTCTAGATTATCTGAGAGCATGAGATGATCATTGTTCATCTTCTTTTTTAATCAATGAATCAAGCTAACTGAGAGTGCAGAGATTTTCAGACTGTTCAATTGTCTTTGCGAGCGACTGTATGCAGAGACTAGGCTTTTCTCAAGGCAAGAGAAGTATCAAAAGCGAGATTGTCAATAAAGATTGCAAGAATGAATAATGAGATGACTTGTAGCTGAATCTTGAGCTTTGAATTGCAGGTTGCAGTCTGATGCTCAGACTTATTGCAGTATAAACACAGATGATTGATCATGCAATGCTGATGCTTCTTGAAAGTCAGTGAGTCTTGTTTCTTCATGTTGATGATTGATAAGTTCATGAGATTTCTTAAGCTTAAGGTTGTAACTTTCAAGTCTGTCGAGAATGTTGCATATTTGACAAGATACGCGAGAACTGTAGAGATCATAGAGACAAAGTGAATCACTGCTTTTGACTTGAGAAGATTCTGTACTGTGACGCAATATCGACTATTCAATTGCTGACATTTGATAATCAACTGCTCATAGTTCAGACTGCTGACATTCATCTGAATCAATAGAGCTTTGAGCTCGCTGAATAGTTCATTTTTCAGATTGAATTTTCAAGTTATGACATCATATTTGATTGCATCAATGTGCTGCTGAAAATCGAACAGATATTCAATGAAAATGTGATTTCACATTCTTAGAACTGAAATGAATCGTTGAGCGATTTCTTGCTTGTCTGAATCATCGAAGACTTGTCTTAACAAGATAACTAATTGCTTAATCGTGACTAGCTTGTCATGCTGAGCAGTCATATGCAACAACGCTTGAGCGACAGCGTTTCTCAATAAGCGACTGTATTCATACAGAAGATGAGACTCAAGAGTTGAATAATGATTCATGTTTAACTTCAGCTTGCTGATCAGCTTGAAGATGAACTGATTTAGCTTGTTTTCTCACTCTTCAATATAAAGTTCTGAATTCAAATATTTCTCTGATTTGATATTAATTCTGCTTATGCTCTTGAGTTCTTGAATCATTTCTGACAAGGTTTTATTATTGATCTGAGACTGCTTAAGTTCAACCTGAGTTTGCTCATGTTCTTGTTGACAGACTGAGACTCAGTTGATATACTGAGTGATGATGTTGTTGAATCAAGTTTGAAGTTCAATCAGAAAAGTGTATCACACTTCGAAAGCATTGTTGACGTGAGTTTGAAACTGAGCGACAGTGATGAGTTTGTTGATCAAGACTAAAGATGTTAACAACAGAATGTTGCTGATATTCTTGAATTGACTCATGATGTAGTTGATGCAACGTAATGTCACGAACTGAGAGCTGAATGAAATCAGAATGAAATTCTAATAACTAGAAATTAAATACAAGACGTTGCACGAAGAAGAAAGAAAAGAAAGAGATCATTCAGAGATTCTTATACCTCATGAACGCTGAGTATCATTCATATCAAAGAACTCTCATAACATCACTGATAATTTCACGTCTATCATCATCTATAATATTGTTCAACATCATTTAAGTGATTTAACATCTCTTTTTCCAACATTTTTCGAGTAACACATGCTAAAACCGTGACAGAAAGATCAACTGAACTGCAGCAATGAGAACATTGCTAAATGAAGAAAGAGAGTAATGTTGCAAGCATGCATCTTGAATTAGTCTAACATAGATTATGTTAAACTATCATAAACTAGTATAAAGCTGATGTTGACACACTAGTGATCTAGTGCGTCTTTGTGAGTATAAGACTCTTGATGTGTTTCTTCTTCTTTCTTCTTTAGCTTTGAACTTCTAGTTAGAATACATTCATATGATTTGCTCTATGCAAACTCATAACATTGACTTTCATATTAAATATCACAAAAACAAATTAAACTTTACAAATGCATCATCAAGAAGACTCAACATCATGAAATTGAATGATAGTAAGAAGAATAAAGATTATTTTCTATTTACTCTGCAAAACAAACTTCACAATCAGAAATGTCAATCTGAGCTGCTAAAAAATAAAGAAGTTTCAACAATGATTAAACTCGCAGCGTTGATGATGCAATTGAATGACATAGTCATTGTAAATACTTAAGTCATGTGTTCAAATGAGAAAATACTCGCTAGATTTTGCAGAATTTTAAACACTGTGTTGTTTCAACTTCTGATTCATCAAATTATAAAGTTGAAGAGATTTTATTTGAAGATGAATGAATCAATGACTGCATGATTACTGAAGTTACAACAAAGAAACATCTTTATTATGAATGAGAAGTGATGTTAATAATTTGCATCTAGAAAGAATGAGCTTTCAAAATGAAGTATGAAAAATGATGAATTGCTACGTTGTGATCTTGCAGTCTATGTACTCAATGACTCTGCTACAAGAAATGAAATTTTGCATATGAATCATGATGATTTCAAAGCAGATCATTTTGCATGCACTTGTATCAAGACTGCAATAAGAAGAAAATATTACTGATTGAAAATGCTTAAAAAGATGATGAAATATGTTCACATTTGTTCAGACTGTCAGTGAGTGCAAGTGATGCATCATAAATGTCATGATTCTTGTCTTGTCAGACTCAGTCTTTTAGTCTTGTCAGGTTTATTCTCACTTTGTCATCTTGACTAGTCTCTATTGAGTCTAACATTGACTGAGAAACACACATATGTAGTCAGCTTCTTTTCTGTAGTTATCTTTCTTTCTTAGCATTTATCTTCTAGTTAAATGACACTTCTATCTGATTCGCTCTAGACAGATTTCTAACATTAGATAAATGCTCTTCATCTACTACTCTGCTATCAACGAATAAATGATACAAAACAATCTATTCAGTAAGAAAAATTTGCAAGAAATTCTTCAAATTTGCATCATCATTTTAGATTGCAAGAGATTCTTCGATTCTACACTCATTTTCATCATTTTATTCGCAAGAAATTCTTCAAATAAAGCACTCAATTATTATCTGAAATTCACAAGAGATTCTTTGAATTTTCACTCATCAAAAAACATCAATTCAAAACATCAATCTCTCATTTACTTTTATCTCAACAACTTCTATCTTCTTTTATCATGACACGCAATGTCGAGTCAGTTGAGTCTTGAACAACTCGTCTGCTTAGAAGTACTGTCAATAGAAGAGTTTCACTTCTACTCATTGATGCTTCAGTTGAAGCTGAGAAAGCTGTCATTTCATGAAACATAAACATTGAAAAACAACTGTTTCATTGAGTCAGCAATCAACTTGATGAAGTCATCAATATGCTGAACAAGCTTTGAAGTCAGCGAGACTTGATTTTACAACTCAATGAACATTGACTTCTTGTACAAGATGATCACAAAAAGAAAGTGAAACAATTAAAAGTCGCTTTTGATAAAAACGATGAGCTAGAGAAAAAGATCAATCAGCTACAAGATGAGTGATTGAACTTCAGAGCAAAACAACGTCAAGCTGATCGATTTATGTCTCGTCAAGATACTCAGTTAGCTGAGCAACAAATCAATCAGAAAGAAGCTTCTATGATCTCAGTTTTGATTCGTCGCTCTGAAGTTGAACGAAGCTCGACTTTTGAAGCTTGCTCTCAACGAGAATCTTCTACTCTATCTGATAACGAAAACGAAAATGATCATCACAAGTTCGTTAAGCTTTTGAATTCACTCATCTTCATCAAAACAAATGACTCTATCTGAGAGACATGAAACATCAAAATAGCTGACAAGCTCAATGTCAACGTGAATCATTACTTTACTGAAAAGATTTGTATTGTTTATGTGATTTTCAGACTAAAAGACGATGCTGATCAGCAAATTTATGCAAAGCATCATGTTGATGCTTTCTCACTTTATCAATCATTATCAGAGCTACTGAAACATCTGAAAGAAATTTACGAAAATCAGAATCTGATTCGAAAGTGTCGTTGCAAATACGTTGCTTTGAAGCAGCTCAACAAGCTCTTCAGCTCTTTCTATTCAAAATTCACTAGAATATTCAGCTTTCTGAACTACAATGATGTCACTCTGATGAACGACATTCAGAATAAAATCAACAATTGTCTTCAAAACGCGTTGTCAGTTTGTCTCATAAAGTTTAGCTCGCTTGATAAACTCAAGATCTTTCTTCAAGATGTGAATAACAAACAACAAGTCAATTATCAGCTACATGATGAGCAGTTAACAGTCAAATTGATAGCAGCTTCGAAAAAACGTTTTGTTTCTTCGTCAACATCAACTTCAGTCTCAACTACTAGCTATGTTTGACTCGCTACTTTTTTCACTCTTGAATCTGAATGATCAAGAATGTCAATCATTTGCTTCAACTGCAAAGCATTGAGTCATCTTTCAAAGAACTGCTCTCAGCTGAAGACTAGTACTTTGACATCTTGTGCATTCATTTCTCGTCTCAATGAGATCATCATGTCAAAAGAAGAGAAGAAATTATTTACAGAGAAATCGAAGAATGAGGCAAAAAACTAATGACTTTCATCAAAGACGTGATGAAAGATGTGTTAATTTCTTCAACAATGAGCAGCTCAGATAATTTCTTTGCTTCAAAATCTTTGACTACTGAATGTGTATTATCTATCAATGAAATTAGTTACTCATTAAAGTCATTGATTGACACTGAAGCAGCTGACTATTTGTTCATTGATGAATTAATCGCACAGAATGTTTGTGATCATTTGCAAATTGAATCTTTATCTTTAATCAAGCTCAAATCAATAAGAGAATTCGATGATCATTATGCAAAAAAGCTCATTACTCATGCAATTTATTCAAATCTAACTGTTCAAGATCATATGAAACGTTTCGTCTTTATGCTGATCACTCAATTAGATCAACATCAGATGATTCTTGAAAAAACATGAATGAACAAGATTGAAATGACTATTGATATGAGAGATGATCATCTTCAATTTTCTAGTTTCGAAGCTCACATCAAAGCTTCTATCAAAGCTCATTCGACTGTTCTTTCGAGCAAGAAAATCGCGATAGAACAGAAGAGTTTGATTTCTACTTAAATACTAAAGAGATTTATCTCTTCTGTTATCACTCGACTCAACGAGAAGTCATCTTCATTCAGTAAAATCATGAAATCATCTAATTTAATCAACTTCGCTTCGTCTTTTGATTCAATGAACATAGCAATGATAGAAGCTGCAGCATATAAATCACTAGTCAAACGGTCGAATGTGACTACTTTCGTGATCATCATCACGAAAATCGATTGACTTCTAAAAACAGCTAGAAATAAACTTGAAGATGTAAATCTACAAGAGCTTTCACATGAAGAAATCTTGAAAGAAGTCAAAGCTAAGCTTTCTTTGAAATATCATGATTATTTAGACGTGTTTGATTGAGCAATGACTGATCAACTATTTTCTCATCGTTTCTACGATTATAAAATTGAGTTGATCGACGAGAAAACATCTTCTCAAAGTCATCTCTATCATATGTCTGATTACAAGCTTCAAAAGATGAAGAATTACCTGATCAAGCATCTGAATAAAGACTTTATATCTTCTAGCTCAGCTTCATACACTTCGTTCATACTATTCATCGAAAAGAAAGATGATAGCTTGCGTTTCTGTGTAAACTACAGAAAGCTCAATGCTTTGATTAAACGAAATCGTTATCTCTTATCGCTAATAGACGAAACTCTCGCTTGTATTTAAGATAGCAGATACTTGATTTGATTGAACATCATTGTTATCTTCAACAAACTGCGTATGCATTCAAGCAGCGAAGATTTGACTATTTTTATCACCTCTTTTGATTTCTACAAATATCACATGATGTTTTTCAAATTAATCAACGACTCGACTTTCTATCAACATTATATGAACGACGTGCTATTTAACTATCTTCATCAGTTTTGTCAGATTTATCTAGATGACATTATCATTTACAGCAAAACATTGAAGAAACATAAGCGACACGTACGATTAGTTCTACATAAATTACAAGAGACTGATCTTCAGATGAATATAAACAAATGCAAGTTTCATATTCAGAAGATCTTCTTTCTGAAACTATTGTTATTCATTGAAGAACTAAAGATGAATCTCAGAAAAGTACAAGCAGTAATCAAATGATCTACTTCTACAAATCTCACTCAAATGCAGTTCTTTGTTGACTTCTGCAATTTCTATCAACGTTTTATAAAGAACTTTTCAAAGATTGTTCATCTTTTGATTCAACTAACTCAAAAAGAGATGATATTTGAATGAAATCAAGCTTGTTAAACGATCTTTGATCATATGAAGAAACGAATGACTGAAGTCTTTATTCTTCGTCATTTTGATCAGAATAAAGAGACTATTCTTGAAACAGACTCATTCAACTACGTCAATAATGACATACTTTCTCAGTATGATGACAAAGAAACATTGCATTCAATGATTTACTACAGCAAGAATCTGAGTCTTGCTGAGTGCAATTACGAAATCTATGACAAGAAACTACTAGCAATCATTTGTGTCTTCAAGCATTGATGATCTGAGCTGAAATTGACTGAATTACTCATTAAGATGTTCATTGATCATCAAGCTTTAACGTCATTGATGAAAGATAAAGAGCTAAGTAGATGTTAAATGCGCTGAGTACAAAAGCTCGTTGACTTCAACTTCAAAATCATGTATCGCTCAGACAAACAAAACTTCAAAGTCGATGCATTGACTCATCAAGTTGATTCAGTTTCTAGAAGCTTCGAGAATGAACGATGTTGCTATTAGCAAACTACAATTCTCACATTGAATTGAATGAAAATCACTGATTTAAAAGAGAAAAAGAACAATGAATCAATTTATCAATTGATTCTAGAAGTTAACAGAATTAATGAGAATTGTATTCTACTTCATGAAGTCGTATTAAAAGATGAAGCTCAATTGTAATTGTAATTCATACATTCTTGTGACATTGATTTAGACTCAACTCATGAGAAACTCTATGCTATTTATATTGAGTGAACAAAACTCTTTGAGAAAGAAAATCACTCATCATCTATACGATTGCTTCATGCAGTCAAAACAATGAGATTAACACTGTGTTATCAAGTAATGAATCTATAGCTTCTATTCAGCGTGTGACGCTCAAGTAAACTCTTGATGAAAGTGTCTGTGCTGTTTGATTATGACGCATTATCTTTGCTCTGCTCTTCATTGATGATATTTTATACAATGATGTTTCAATTCAATTCTCGATTCAAAGATGAAAGATGTTTTCTTTGTATTTGTGATGCTCATGATTGTAACGTACGTAAAGCTGTGTTCTTTTACTCAATGATTGTCATTCATTGAGCAGAGAAATATGTGATGAAAGAGAGATGCACATGATGAGAAAATAAAGTGTGATTGTACTGAGTAACTTTTTTCTTCTCTTGATTTGACTTGTGTCACGTAAACATTGAATGAATTGTTAGTATAGATGTGCAATTGCAATTGTTTGATGTTTGACTCTGATCAATGAAAAAGAATGCATTCTGATCGTTCTCTTGAGCTCTCGATTTTTCACGTGAATAGATGAATAACTTGACGTCAAGTAAAGAAGATGAGCTCAAGCTCTTTCAGTATATTAGCGTGATTGATGAGTCACTACTTCTTCAAGCACTGTAGTCACGTCTTTCAATACTTGAAACGACTATTTTATCTGATATCTTTTCATCAATTACTTGATGACACTGTCAATGTGATGAAGACGTTTCGATATCGATGCAGTCAACGAGTCGCAAATTCTTCGATCACTTGTAGTCACAACTTGCAGACTTTTCATCTGAGTTGTTTTTTTCACTAGTAGTATCTTCTCATCTCTTACTGACATCGACATGTCATTAAACTTCTTCGTAGATCGATTGTGACTGTTAAAGAAGATGTTGTCGCATGAGTGAAAACTCTGCATGATGACTTTTCTGATCATGCAACGTTCTAACATCGTTCAAACTGCGTTGAATTGAAATCTCTTGACTCTTTTGACTTCTATTTAAACACAGAATAGAATCAAAAGATTCGTAGTCAACATCACGTACAGATGAATCTCGTTGTCAGTCGATGAAGCTCAATACAAAGATACTAAATTAAGAAATTGTCGAGTTCAGAACAAAATACTATATTGAAGTGATCTTCTATGAGTTCTCTTCAATGAGCATCTTCAAATGAAGTTAATTCAAAAAGTTCATGATCAATCTTTTATTAATCATTTCGAAATTCTCAGAATGATGAAGATCATAAGAAGATACTACTATTGATCTTCAATGCAAAAGACAATAAATCAATATATTTGAAACTGCTACATTTGTCAATGATCAAAGACTTCTCAAAATAAATTCAATGAATTACTACATTCTTTATTCATACTTGAACAGTAATGAAAGAACATAGTCATGAATTTCATCATCGACTTATCTTCTTCGAAAGACAAAAACGTCATACTAACAGTGATATGTAAACTGTCAAAGAAACGACATTATATTTCTTGCTTCATTAATGACGAGAAAATCACAGCAGAAAAAACAGCTGAGCTAATGCTTCAGTGAATATATTGAATACATGATTTACTCAATTTTATTGTTTCAAATTGAGACTCTCAATTTACCTTCATTTTATGAAAGTTGCTTTGCAAAAGACTAGACATTAATCTTTGACTCTTTACAGTCTATCACTCTCAGATCAATGATCAAAGTGAATGAGTCAATCAAAACGTTGAAAGATATTTGCGATTCTTCTATTCATACATGCAGAATAACTGAGCTAAGTTACTACTCATGATCGAGTTCATCAACAATAATGCTTTGTTCTCAGTCATCTTCTCGATTTCTTTCTTTCTAAATAAAAACTTTCATTCTCATATGAGCTTTGAACTTGATGTCATCGAATATGAAAGTTTTCGTGAATGCTTGCAGATGACTAAAGTCGAGAATATATTTAAACATATGAACAAAACACTGAAGTTTGCTTGCGAGTCGCTAGTCAAAACATGAGAACAAATGATGAAACAAGTTAATAAGTATAAAAAAGAAGTTGATTACAAGATTGAATCAAAGATGTTTCTGAATGAAAGAAACATCGTTACAGCGAAATCTTTCAAGAAGTTAAATGACAAAATGCTCGATTCTTTCATCAATTTAGATCTTGTCAACTCTTCATATAAACTGAAATTATCAGAGTCTATGCATGTTCATGATGTATTTCATTCTGATCTGCTTCGCTCTGTCGTCGATGACTTTTTGCCTGATTAAAAGAATGAATTCTCAGATTCAATAGTGATAAACGACGAAAACAAGGGAAAAATCAATGATATATTGAATTTTCGTTGATATCGAAGATGACTTCAGTATAGAGTCAAATGAAATGACTATGACAATGATCTCAATTAGTACAACGCTGATGACGATGAATTTATGAACGCTCAGAAGATCATTGATGATTTTCATATTTAATACTTGAACAAATTGCGCTAATCAACAATTCAATCAATCACGATTTAATAAATCTGAGTCTGTAAAATTATGATTGAGCAATCAATTGAGTTGAGCAGAAAATACATTCATGCAAACATGAATCATTGAAGAAAGAAAGTAATGTCACGATTCTAGTCTTGTCAGACTCAATTTTCTAGCCTTGTCAGATTTATTCTTGCTTCGTCATCTTGACTAGTTTCTATTGAGTCTAGCGTCGACTGAGAAACACACATATGTAGTCAGCTTCTTTTCTATAACTATCTTTCTTTCTTAACATTTATCTTCTAGTTAAATAACACTTCTATCTGACTCACTCTAAACAGATCTCTAACAATAAACTTTATGAAAAGCTGATGTTTATATCTTTAAAGAGCGTGAATTCATTTCACATGATGATCATGAATTTCACAACAAACATGCTCTTTGCAAAGAATTTGTACATTGAAAAAACAGATGATGTTATATTAATAATGATAAATAAGTTGATCAAGCACACAATTTATATTTTGATGATCAAAGATCTGAACGTTGAAAGACTTGCAAATCTGCTATGACAAAAATTTGTATCTCAGCATGAAATGATGCAAAGCATTATATCAAATCGAGACTCATTGTTTATTAATCATTTTTGAATCATTTTATATTGACATCTTGAAGCAAAGTGAAAGTTAAGCATTACGTTTCATTTGCAAATCAACGATTAAACAGAAAGACAGAATCAAATGCTTAAGCATTATCTGCAAGTGTATTTCAAGTATAAAATGAATAACTGATCAGAGCTTTTATCAATGATAATGTTTGCATATAACAACAATGTACACACTAGTATTAAAAAAACTTCACATGAACTTTTAAAGAAATACATTGCAAGCTTTGCAGAAATATCTGAGAATAAAACATTAAAGAAAGAGACATTCTTGACTATAAAGTGAGCAGAATAATTACGAAGTATCAAAAAACATTTAATGAAACTATGAAAGTGAGTAGCAGAGCAGCAAGCAAAGTATTATAATGCTCATCATAAAGTTGTGAGCTTTCAAATGAAAGACAAAGTGCTTTTGCAAAGTATAAACATTCATACGTTTCATTCAAAGAAGAAGATTGATTACAAACAATTGAAATCATTCAGAATATTGAAGAAGATTGACACATAAGTGTATAAGCTTGAACTATCTGAAAGATATGATGCAATTCACTCAATCTTTCATGTCTCTTTATTGAAACTTTGATACTTGCGTGATAAGAATTCAAAGTTGCAGATCATTCTCATAAAAGAGAAAGAAAAATGAGAGATAAAGAAAATACTTGATCAGCAAATCAAGAAAGAAAAGATTGAGTATTTAGTTCAATGAGTTGATTCATCTTTTTATGAAAACTTCTGAAAATCAATGAAAAATCTTAGCAATGCAAAGAAAATCATTGAGAACTATGAGACAGAAAGACAAGTACATCAGTCAATTGCAAAGAAGTCAAAGAAGAAAAAAAGAGATAAATCATATAAATCATATAAAAATCACGATTGAGAAAGTATCAAAAGTGCAAAGATGCAAGTTTAAAAAGTTGATATTAAACTACAATTATAAAATTTTATGCAACATATGTTTTTTAAAAAAGAAGATGATAAACATCATGAAAGAATAAAGAAAAGAAGTGATCAATAATCGCAAGCAAGAACATTGAAGTGAAGAAAAGAATTATTTATTCATCAATGAATCTCATCATGCATTGCTTGCTTCAGTTAATACTTACAAGATGAAGATGAAGTGACGCAGCAATGATGAGAAGTGACAAGAATGAAAAAAGTGAGAATTTTTACTTAACTGTTAAATACAATCTCACATGATTGAAAGAAAAGCTACTCACTCTCTCATTGTTAAAGATGAAGAGCAAGACGAGTCTTGATGCAAGCGTTGAAACAATGATTTATTGTTCATGCAGCATGATGTATTAATAGTTGAAGATGACGCGAAGCTGAGTTCATCATGCAATCATGCTTTTTCATGAAGCAGTATTTGCATTTGCGAGCACGCTCAATGAAAGCACGACATATGTGAATCATTGCTGCGCTCAGATGATGAGCACAGCAATAGCATCAGATTATTTGATCATTATGATTTATCATGCATCAGCAATTATTGAAATATGCAGAAATAAATATGCATATCAAGAATTGTAAGCTCAGTCTTCAATGCAAAAGACGCAAAAGAAGCAGAAGAAGCAAACATGACAGTGATGATGACATGAAGAAGAATGCACATTTTAAGAAAATGAGCAAACTTCACGAGCATGTTAGCATGATTTCAGTGAGCGTGAATGCTGCTACTTATCATGATGATGATGAGAATAATGTTGATACTGCTATGTCATTCACATTAGCTCATGAGCTGACTTGCATCATCATAACGCTGCAATGAAAGAAGCTCATATCATGAACTGTGAGTTATGCAAGATATGCATAGCAGATTTCATGCTTCGTCAGTTCAAAAAAGCAGTACTCATGAAAGAATATGCTGAGATGAAACAAGAAGAAAAGAAAGAAAGAAGAAAAGCAAAGCTGAAGAATTGATATCAACAATCTTGCATTAGCTTTGTGTCAGAATTGTGTCTAGATGAGTCAATCAGCGAAAGTCAGAATTGAATAGTGCTTGATCTTTAAAGATAGCTATAACTGAATATTAAGAATACAGAAGAAGATGAGTACAAAAGCTTCTATTTAAGTAATATTCAG
>JAABUK010008895.1_pt1 | contig 13917 bp, 18 predicted proteins | sample 5559141 | NCBI WGS metagenome assembly JAABUK01 (sample SAMN10711869, study PRJNA513367) | rock metagenome | isolation source: Antarctica rocks | place: Antarctica: Victoria Land, Pudding Butte nord | collected 2016-01-03
ATGGTTTGCTGAAAGTGCAATGAATAATGTCCTCACTTGCAGGGCAAACACATCTGTGTACAGAACAGCATGAAGCAGAACTGTCCAGTATGCTTTGAGTTCCTCTTTGACTCTGTGCGACCAACTGCGGTTCTGAACTGTGGTCATACAATACACGAAGCTTGCCTGACGGTGAGTCTTTTGCCTAGCTATCAGTTTGTAAACAACTGGCGGCTATCACCTTAGCTTCTGCACGCTGCTCAAAGTTTGCTGACTGGACGTGAAATTGCAATCTGCATGGACCATGTGTCATCAGTGTGAGGACTTGACTGCAGCATTATCTTGTCACTGTTTGTGCTTTGTGGTGTAATTGCTTGTGCTGTGGCAACACAGAGCAGCTGAGTTTGCATGCAACTCACTTGATTGTTTGCTTGCAGAGTATGACACAGAATCAGCAGATGTCTTGTCCACTATGCATGAAGTCATACATGGACATGGCTCCATACTGGCAGCACCTAGATGCTGAGATTGCTGTGACACCCATGCCACAAGACTATGCTAACTGGAGGGTAGATATCCTGTGCAATGACTGCAACAAACCTAGCAGGGTGCAGTTCCACATCCTAGGTTTGAAGTGTTCGCACTGTCGGTCATACAATACGCGCCGTATCAAGCTGGAGGAGAACCAGGCAGTTCTTGATGCACACCTTACAGAAACAGCCGCACAGCGAGACATAACTGAATCAGCACCCTCTGAGCGCCATGATGATGCTGTGGAGTGAGTTTACAGCTGATTTCAGGTCTTGTGTTCAGGGTCCAGGGAACATTCAGTATTCGATGTCTGTATGTTTGGACAATTTGTTGGCGTGCAATGTTTAGAGAATTTACCTGGGCTCACCCAGCGGGCTGGTAAACGTGCCTCTTGTGATGCGTTGAGATCACAGGTCCTTATTCAGGCAACTGAGCTCCCGCTTGTTTTGCTTTGCTAGACACTCTGCTTATTCATTACTGACTAGCCTATCATGCTGCATGTCAATTTTGCCCCTGATGGCCTTTATCTGAGTACCATCGCATTGTACAGATTGCAGTAGCGCACCACAATCTCTGAATGCAGACCAGCTTTGTGTGCCACTTGAATGAGCAACGCATGCACACTATGATTCTTGAACTGGTGATGCTGGTATTGAGCACCTGCCTGATGAAGCCATGATCACTGCAAATTAGCCCAAGGTGTTGCAATGCGCTGCTTCCTCAGCAAGAATTGCTGAAATGGCAGCTGAATGATGACTACAGATGTTTCCAAGGTGGTACATGTGATGCCAATTGATACAATTGAAGAGTGTCTGCAACTCTAAAACAAGCGACCCAGTGGCGTTTGTTGAGTATGACTGTCACTGCTCCTGACTAGAGGACTCCAATGTTGGAACCATCATCGCTTGTTCCTGGCAGCAGCTTTGGCGGCAGCAGTCTGCACACCAACAATGCTAATCAGCAAGAATGGTGGATAGCAGTGTTCAGCCTGTAAAAAACAGCTTGCAAGCAAGTGTGCCTGCATGTAGATCAATTCGGTTTTGGGCTTTGGCTGACCTTGGAGGCATGCCTGGCGCTACGACCTATGTGAGGTCGCTCACCATCTTGCATGGTGGCCTCCTCTGCTTGCTGCAGCTCGCTGGTCTGCAGAAGCACCACTTGACATTTACAACTGCATAGATATGCAATATCTGCGGTGCCACTTCTTGACATCCAGGTGCAAGCAAACCAGAGCAATGTCAATGACCATCCAAGAGAAATTTGAGTTGGTATGCAACTTACAGCATAGGAGGTCTTTGATGATAAGCTGAAGGCGCGATCTTCCACCTTGAATGCCCTGGTTCTCCTCTTCAGCACATCTTTTGAGGACAAGAAACCCTCAAAGCCCTGCTCAAGCTAACATGGTATAGTGCAGATTTTCAAAGAAGAGCGCTTTACAAGTAATTGCGGATTGCGCGAACCTTGATGACATTGCCATGCTGGGAGTGCTCTGCTCCCAGATAGTGACCTTCCTTTTCATACAGCTGCAAGTGTCAGATCATGCTGTTGGGTTACCATCCCTAATGCCAATGCATAGAAGGTGGCACCACCTAGCGCTTCAGATAGTCAGTCTGCTTACTTGCTTCTCAAGGTGAGATAGCTCCTGCTCGAGTTGTGCCTTTTTTGAGGCTAGCAGTTGCAAAGTTGCTGACATATGTGGTCCCTTGGAATCTGTTTTCAAGAGGTTTTCATGGCTGATGAACAACTCGTGCCTCACAGCGCTTTGTGACACGCAGACGCACTTAAACAAGCTATAAGCTGCATGCACAGAAGTTCTTGCAGATCTGGTGCTGAACTCGTTTCATTCGGATGGGTGCAGCAACCCAAGCAGACAATGTGGAGTGACAATGACTACTAACAGCAAAACAAACTGCCAGTCGATGGCGTACCGCAGGTTTGTCAACACAACCACCTGGAGTGCACGCGCCTGGTAATGCCTTTCATCCGGTCTCGAACCGGCAAGCTTCCCTCAGAGCTTCCCCTTGAGAGAATGGGCGGATTCGGCAACCGCCCTTTCATTCGTAAACCCATCTGGTGCGGTTAACCATCAACTACGAGCTGCATTGTGCGCGAGCACCGCGCGCTGCCAACGAGCATGCAAGTCCTAGTCTCACTAAAGGTACAGATCGCGGGATGCCCGCTGTGATTGTTCGTGTCCGCGTTCAGGGGAAAAGTTGCTGATCATCATTCACGCGTCTGCATGCAGGGTTGTCGGGAACTATCCTGGCAACAACGATGTCCCGCGAGTGCTACGTCTGGCAGTCTTTTGAAGGCTTTCTGCAAATGTTACAGCTTATCTCCTGACGCATGCACTCTCTTTCATCGAGGTGTAGCTTTACCTGCGGGCGATGATCGCACGCTTCGCCAGGTACTGGCTTGCAAACAAAGTGTTTCGCGGCATGCATCAGGTGCATTGACTATTGACTTTGATAATTTTGGCAGCAGCGTGTCACAGAGCTACTGAAGTTTGAGGCAGAGTTCTCGCCTACTGTTTCGTTCTTCGTTTGGCGCAGCTTTGGCAATGCGACTCTGCCTGATGTCGAGGCGTTGCCAAGCATTTGAAGACATGTAATCATGGCATTTGCATCGCCGAGGGATAACAGCATGACCACAGACAGGCAAACCACTCTTCTCTCCAGTGTGTCTTCACTGGACCCTGCTGCACCAATATCAGACCGCTTCATGTGGACACCGGACATGCCATTTCTTCCTTGGATGGACAGTCCTCTGGCCGAATAGAAGCTAATGCTGTCACTGCAGCTCCTGCTACTGTCAGCAAGCAGACTTGCCCGACATCCATCAGCGCTTAGCGGCATGGGCATGACAGCTTCAGATCCTGCTCAAATAAACATAGTGAATCAAGTCAATCCTCAGATTCGGTATGCCCAGCAACAGCATCACGCTCTCTGCTTGGGTCAAAGCGGCCATGCTGTGGTGTTGCTGCGCAGTGCACTTCTCCTGCTCAAGCTCATTGGCTTGACCTCAGCTGTCAGCGACATGACCCATACGCAGCAAGCCCTCAATGCCTTGTGGAAAGCCCTTCATCTTGTTGGCAACAACCTTGATGTCCACAATAGCAGCAAGTGCCCCAGCCCCAGAGATTGTCAGCCCACTGGACCTGGACCAATGCAAGAATCTGCAGAAGAGATGCATCTGTCTCAGGTCATTCTGCCTGTTCTTCTCAGCCTCATGAAACAAGACCTCAAGCAGGGCGGGCAGCACCTCAGAACAGCTTGGCTGTTGCTGCTTGCCATGATGTTGAAGAAAGGACCGCTTTCCCAAGCAATCATGGCAGCGTTCCTTGACGCAGGTCAGCTGAGTTCTGCATGTTGTTTGTCACACTCAACACCCATCTCATGTGCGTTTACAAAGCACACTCTACTGTTGCCTGATTGGTCTCGACATGCACATCTTTCCACTACTAAGCTTTGCATTTTTGGGCTTATTGCAATTGTGGGCATGCTGCAATTGTGGGCATGCTGCAATTGTGGGCATGATACTGATCCAACCACAGTTGTCACTCTATTGAGTAACACATGTGGTTTACAAGGGAGCAAACATCCACTACAGCCTTGCTCATTGCTATGATGTGGTTTCAGGCGGTGTGACTGTGATGATGGCTGCTCTGGGTCAGCAAAAGGAGCCTTGGGAGTAAGGATGTTCCTCACCAACTATCTGAACACACCAGCAATGACTCTTGCGCAGCTGGACACTGTCAAGGCGCTGATGTGCCGCATGCAAGGAGTGCTGCGTCTCTCCAGCATGCTTTGCCCAACATTCAGCATGGAGGAAGAAGTACTGCTTGCACCTGGTGAGAGCCCCATGTTGCTTGATAAGCACGTGATGCATGTATCGACAAGGGTTTTGGCTCGCTTTGCAGTTGATTCATAAGCATACCATCCCTGATTGTATTGCCTACATGATTGAGGCACTGTGCTTGCCTCCTATCAACTGAGTCAACCTTTGCACTGTCAAGCTGCTTTACCTGCTGCCCTGCATTCTGTTGGCTAATAGAAGATCTGCAAATGTCAGTGTGCATTGGGACTGCCAGCATGGTACCGGGAACAGCACCAGAGTTGCAACTTGAGGAACTCTGCTTGCAGCTGTCGCTGCCTATGGTCATGACTGGGTGTACAGCCTGGAGAGCTGCAACATCTCAAACGTGGGTCAAGCAACCACTTTGGCCAGCACAGCACACATCATGATTGAGCTACTGGAGCATGAGGCCCCTTGGAAGGGCAAATCAGAACTTCCCCATGGTGGACACAGCAGCAACAGAGATGCATCCCAGCCTGGCAATCACACAGCTAAAGACTTGCCCATATGGCCTACACCCACAGCTAATGCCTGGGCCAAGAAATCAAAGATAGCTTTGAGAGTTTTCACCACTCTCCACTGGCTGCACAGCAAAATACAGCTCAAGCTGCAGCAGCGTGACAGCAGCTATGGGGCTGCATGCACAGAATTGAAGCAACAGCTAGCTCTACTTCTTCACAGGCTACTCACTGGCCATCTAGCTGATGCCAAGTTGGACATGACAGACTTCATGGGTTGTGGCATAATCTCAATCCCTCTGATGCTGGAAAGCAATCAGCCAGAGTACCCACCTTTGATAAGATTTGCAGAATCATTTCTGCACAGGCTGGCCACTGACCAGTACGCCCTTGCAAACCTCAGCATTGTCAGCCCAGCTTATGGCGAGGGGACATGGGCAGACACTCAGGACATGTTGAGTTTGTGGAGAATCATATGTGAGCGTTCATCGCCTAAAGCTTGGACTGCCTTCATTCGCAATTTTGAGATCTGCAATGTCATGCACCAGTGATTCAGCGTGAATGCCAATGCAAGCATTCGTATCCAAGCAAGTGACACAAGTTGCCTGCCTGCTTGCCCAACCCAAAGGCATGAGCGTCTGAACGTACGTTAATACTATTCCAGCTGATCTATGACATGCCCCTTGGACTGTTGCAGGCAAACAAAGCAAACAAACAAGCAACCATAGAACTACTGACGCAGCTTTGGAAGCCCTGCATGCACTGCTAGTGAACAGCAAGCAGCGCAGCAACCACATGCTGTCCCTTTCTACTCCGGTTCAAGACATGTCCACCGTTATCCAGAGTCTCAAGGGTCATCACTCTGGGCAAATGACTGCTGGGGCGTGCTTGGCATCACTCTGCTTGACAGAGATGCATGCCGAACATGTGCCTGTGAGAGATCTTGCTCGTCCCGAAGCAGCTGTGCCATCGACTCGGCAGTTTGCGCTCACAGTGAAGAAGGGTGTCTTTGATGACATCGTTGGTAGCATTCATGAGGCTGTCCTGGTAAGCAACACCCAGGCGTGAGTCATCCTGGGCATCACCTGCCCTGACCATGACACTTCCTAGACGTATCTAGCAGTGCATGTCTTGAGCCTTGAGCTACCTCCCATTGGCTTTCAATGAGTCAAGTCAGTTGCTCTTGATGTGTGGTGACTGCTGAACATGCTTGACATGCTGGGCTGGCACACATGTTCTGGTTGAGCATGGCTGATGCAGCAGTATGTGGATGCAGGCGCCCTTGCCATGGTCCCAGCAGCATTTGACTGGCTTAGCAAGAGTACTCTCAACAATGGCAGAGCTGAGCGGAGCGTTCCAAACCATGCCAAAGCTGCTCATCCAGGTGTGCAGACATTTATCGTGCACATGACTAGTTGGACTAGTCTAGTTTTGCTGTTAGTCATGACTGAGACCAGGCCAGTTGGCATGGCTCATACATACGCTCATGTTCATTCACTGGCATGTTATATGTCTTTCAAATTGCAGAATGCACTTGCATTCAAGAATTTCTGTTCTATGTTCTTTTCTCTTTTTTTGCACTTGCATCCTCTACAACTCTCTGGTGCAAGCTGCACTCTCCATAATCTTGTTGCTGTGCAGCATGAGCCTGAGGCGACACAGTCAATAATCAGGCTTCTGGCAATCATCTCGCTGCTCATTCAGACCTTGGGCTTTGCGTTTGATTTGGCCAAGTGCTGAAGGCAAGTTTGACATTTACAGCAGTACTTTGTGATTCTGGTCCGGGTTACAGAAGCCCACAAGCTAGACAGGTATGTTGTGAGATGCTTAGTGTCTTGTGTTATTGCTTGCAAGGTAGGCCAGATAGGCAAGCACTGCAATTGAAGCCATGCAACTGTTGTGTTGCAGTCAACATGCAATAGCAGCATGCAGAATGTGGTATTCTCGGCATCAGACCACCTGATCTGGTGAGCCCTTTGTGTTCAACGTGCTTACCTGGGCAGCCCGGTTTGATACTTGGCTTCTCATTAGATTGACGCCGAGAGGCGTGGTCTTTCCTTTCCTTTCCTTTCCTTTCCTTTCCTTTCCTTTCCTTTTCTGTTCTGTTCTTTTCTTATCTTGTTCAACTTGCTCCTGTGCAATGCTTGTGCAGGCACTTACGAAGGTCCTCTATGACATGATGCATCAGCTAGCTTACACCACGCCAGCTCAGATGCCTCAGATGCCTTGCTCAGACATTGGCCTACCCAAGACTGACATGCACATGCTCCGGAACCTATCCATGTCTGTCATCCGGAAGTGCCTCACCACTCAACCTGAGCGCCTCGCATTTGGAGCTCAGACTTTGCCTCTGTGCACACACTGGCTAGTGACCATGGCATCCTCTGGAATGAAAAGTTACGCAGAGGGTCAGGATGTCATGGCAGGCCACAAGGGACTTTCACATCTTGCTCTAAGCTATAGTGATGTTGTTGGTAAGCGCTTGTTGCACAGTAGACAGCATTCATGCAGCTATCCGAGACAATGCAATGTGTTACAAAGATGTCCGGCAGAGTGCATTGGAAGCTGTGGTGGGTCTTGAACCTTTGACCATGTTTCGTCTGACCTGCAGCAGAGTACGCATCCATGCTGACCAGCAGTGAGAGCACAGATGCTCCAAGAGAAGCTGCACGTGCAATGCTGCAGCTGCTGTTTCTGATGGTTCACAGCTTGGCAGATCAGGTCACAGCCAAGCAGGTGTCTGCAGACAATCAGAACAGCCGTCAGCCTGCGCGCACACGTGGCAAGAGAAAGCCCTCTGCTGCTGCATCTAGGCTGCCAATGCTCAAGCTTGAGGAGAACATTGTAAATCTGAGGACCTACTTGAGTACGCTTTCAACGCTGCAACCCTCTGCTCATGCCCAACAACTAGCAACCATGATTTTGATGTTCATGGTGTGCATCAGATGGAGCATAGTACCTTTCAATGCTGTAGCTCTCTGCCCTGCCCAAACGTGAGCAATCATGATGATGCTTTTGTTTGTGTGAATCACTTGGTGCAGAGTGTCTGCAGATTTGTCAAACAGATGTGCATGTTTCCTAGTTGGATTCATGGGCACTCACAGGCTCGGTCAATGCAAGTTGGAATTGCCAAGACCTGCAATGTATGGCTGCATGCAACGCCATTCGTCCCTTTTTCACGTCCCTTGCTTATCCCTCGCAAATGCGTCTATGGCACTTGCCCTGTCAGCGCACACCCCTTGGGTGCAATTAGTGTCTCACGTTAGTGCATGTTGGCTCACAGGACTAGGGTTTAGGCACGCCTAGTAGGTACCTGGCAAGAACGATTAGCTGGAACGCCTGTAAATTATTGTTATTGTTGTTATTATTATTGTTATTATCATCATCATTGTTACTATCATCATTATTATCATCATCATCATCATCATCACTAAATATTATTATCATTATTATTATTATTATTATTATTATTATTATTATTATTGTTATTACCGCTTATTGGTTATTGCTTATCGTGCTTGCAGGCCTGTTCCTGAGGGACATGCAGCTTATGCATACGGGGCATAAGCTGCACTTTCCCTCTCAACAGCTGTCTGGGTATCACTTGACAAGGGGAAGTGGTGTGATGACCAGCAGATTCCCAAGCAGCTGAAGCAGGACCTGAACTGCCTAAAGGATGTGCAGGTGCTACCCAGCAACGCCATTGATGGGATTCAGAGCTGCCTTGAAGCACAGGTGTGCAACTGACAGTCGCATGCATCACTAGCTTTCATGGCCCCTATCTCCTGTAATATGCTTTCCAGCTCATGATGAGCTAGGTACACGCAGTATTTCGCTGTATCAGACTCAGCAATGGCATCCAGGAGCATTTTGGACGGAGTGCCTTTTGTCTGTGCTTGCGGATATCTTGCATGCTGCTGTCATCAGCCATGTGGACTGTAGCAGTGCGTGCAAAGCATATGTGCTCATTTAGCGCTTTACGGTTTACCTCAATGCAGAGATTTTACTCCCCTTTGGGCTGCCATCTCCAAAGGCTCTTCCCATGATTGCAAAAACACACTGTCTTTTTGTTTTTTCCCCCTGCTGCCACAAGCTTGGGGCTGACTACCTTCATTTTGTGCAGAGCTCGCCACTTGAGAAAGGCCTCAGCCGGCAGGAGCTTTTTGAGGCGTTGTCTGGGCAGAGTCTGAAGACGCCTGAAGGCAGCAAGCACGAAAGCAAGGGCCAGGGAGATGGTGGGCAGGGGCAGTCGAGTGACGCTGACAGTGATGTAACAGTCACCACCCCTGAGCAGGTGGAGTCCAGATGGAGTACTCCTGGTGCTGCAGCACACTCTGTCAGAAGTCGTGGACAGTGGCAGAGAAGCGCATCAACAAGCGTGTGATGTTCTGAGATATGCAGTTTTGTTTGGCGTGGTCCAAGCTTCTGGCCCTACAGCCTGCTGGCTGGCCCTCAAGCAAGAAAAGTAAAATGGGATATGGCTTGAGTCTATGCAACGAACATGTGTTATACTTTGTCAGTGCTGGGGTTTGAGGCGTGTTGTAGACAAAATGGATGATAGTCCATGGAAGCCATCTTGTATGGCTGCACATATCTGCAAGCTGTGGGAACGTCTTTGTGGCTCATACTTGACAAGCCTCCTCTTGTTCTTGCAGCAAGTCACAGGTCAGCAAGGTCCCCCACGCAGTCCAAGGTGTCTGTAACAGCACATGTATGGAGGAATCCAGCGCTTCTGGTGCCTGTAAGTCAGGAAATGTATACTTGCTTTGAGCGAGGTTGTAAAGTTGCAACCAGTCAGGTTGCAGGGAGTGCCATGCTAGACAACAGCATGTTTGGTCTATGATGTAGCAATGGAATGGTGCACATGCAGCCACTGAAGCGATCTTTTGCATCTCTTGTCCTGATTGTCATGACTGGACTGCTTGTAACAATCTTTTCAGTTTGAAACCCCTCATTTTTTGAATCAGAGGTTGTATAGAAATGTTTGCATTGTCCAGGTGAGAATGCTAAGAGAGTTTGTGATAGGAGTAGTTGGTGATGAAGGCTTGACTTCCTTGGCCTGTTGCACAGACGAGTGCCAGTTACTGTAGCTACTGTAGCAGTTTGTTTGCATGCTTTGATGAGAGGGTAAGACTTGGGCCCAGGTCTGAGGGGCTATGGCTTTCTGCTTGAACACGCTTCAATGCTGCTTTAGTCCGAGCCAGCTCTGCGTCCAGCTGTTGCTTTTGAGCCTACAACACATGGAAATCTCGTTGGTGTTGCGTCTGCAGCCAGGACGCACATTCTACTTTGAAAGTTGTCAACTAGCCCTACTGTCACCTTTCGTTTCTCGCGAAAGCGCTTCTGGTGCCGCCTGATCAACTCCTTTGTTCTCTCCTTGGCATTGGGCAGGAGTGGTTGGGGCCTGTGCTGGTCAGCAAGCAACATCTGCTGAGGACTATGAGTCATTTCTATACCAAAGCTGCTGGCAGTCGTCATGTCCCAGCTTGGGCTGGCAGTCCCGCAACTGTCCAAAAGCTGCAGCTCCTCATCGTATGCGTAACCCACAAGCTCGTCCAAAAAATCAAGATCTGCCTCCTCGAACACGAGGGACTGGTCGAAATCGCGAAGTGGGCCTAGCTCTGCAGGTTGCAGCTGAGCCTGCACTGATTGCATGGCACCCGACGCTCACCTCCTGCACCCAACGGAAGAAGCGTCGAGGATACTTTTCGCTGCTACCCGAAAGACGCTGCGGCAGTAACGCTAGCGCTGATGTTGTTGGAGACAGGCACTGTGCTGCTTCTCACGGTTGACAACACCCCTGACTGCCAGCTTCAGCTGGTGAAGCAGTAAAGTAATGTTGTGGTCACCCCTTACGCACCCGAAGCGACGTTCGAAGGTGGTGTCGGAGGATCCGACTCGAAAAACCTCGTTACATGATGCCATGACTCATGCTCGGTATTTACCACCTGCACGAGTCTTGACCTAATGTCTCCCGCGGCCGCAGCTCAACTCTTTCATTCTCAGTCAGTCTCGGATGCGGAGGTGCGGTGCTGGTGCCCTCCTACAGCAGCAGTCAAAAGTCTGCATCCAAACATTTGCATTGCTGTACATTGCAGCATTCCTTTGCATCCCCAACTGCCTTGGCACATGAGTCAGCTCATCACTGGGGATTACGTGATCAAGTTTGAAAGGAATAGCTTTAGAGTTCAGCTGTCAGCGAGGGGTATAGCAATCTGCTTTGCCTCGGCGCAGCGGAAGTCAAAGTCAAAAAGTCAAATAGCAACTACTCTGGCAATTTTTTGAGCACTTGCAAGTGATTGCAGGGGCTTGCTGGTTGCACAAGCTTTGCTTCAAGTGACAGCAAAGCTTGTTCAACAAGCGAACTCCTTGTCTTTTGTGAAAATGTTCTGGCTAACAGCACACTGCGTTGCTTCACAAACCGGATACTACAAAAGAAAACTGGCCTGTTTTCACATACAGCACTGCCCTCTTGAGACCTGCTTGCTTATGGCTTTTGCTTGCTGCACAGCAGCAAACTTGGCCCCCTGCTGACAACAGATTTCCTAGGTCAACGCACAGTCAGGGTCAAAGCTCTGCAGCTAGCGCTACGGACCATATCTGCCGCAACGGTCCCACCCACACACGCGTTCGATGGTGTACTAGGCCTACCTGACCGTACCGCCAGTCAGGTTGAGCTGTCGTCGCACACGAACTGTTGTGCCAGGCAAGGACTGGTTTTGGATACAGACTTTTGACGACCACTGTACATTACAGCATCGCTACTGCAATTTTCCTTGGTGCTGTGTTGCATCGAGTACATCACGACTTCCCAGCCTGTTGACTCCCCTGATGAATCCTACAATAGGAAAAGTAAATTGATTGGTTGGTTGATCAAATGCTACCAACACCAAGTCGCCAGCCAATAACCAGTCCTACCTCATAGATGTAAGTCTGCACTGTTCAGAACTGTTGAAAGTTTTGATGCTGGAGTAGGTTAACAACAAGCTTTCTTAAATCAGTGCTGACAGGACTCATTTGTTTCTGAGCTTGACATGTTTCACAGGTGTCACCTGGAGCAAACCATTCCATTGTGACAGAGTATCTAGCTTACCCCAGAATTGTAAGTCTGCCATCAGGGAACTGCTGTGTGTCTTTTTGTGTGCCAAGCATCAACTTGCAAGCATGCCGGCAAGCTAGTAGCACCTACAGTGGGGTTGGCAATCACATGCAAAAGTGGATGTTGTGCCTTGGAAACATGATGTGTGTCATGGTGTCTGCAGATGGGTGAGTTGACAAACCTGCCTGATGGGCGGGTCTTCCTCTGCAACGGAGCACAAATAGGTGATATACTTGTACAAACATATATTCTGTGTGCAATGTACACTGCATATGTATATCACACATGTATGATGTATCCGCGTATGTATATCTGTATATACTTGACTGCTCCTTCTTTGCGTGTGACTCAGTCTTGCCGCTGATGCATCTGCCCATCCATGTTGCCCAGAGCTGTTCATCCTGTTCTATTGAAGACACCACAAGTATTTTTTTCGATAACTGCAAAGTGCAGCATATGCATATGCTGTAACACAGCTATAGTACTATCTGCTATGCTGTGCGTGCACTATGGTGACGTCCTAGACGGCCGCTGCCTCTCCTTCTGCTTTTGTTTGGAAAGAAAGCTGTGGAGCTGTCACTGCAGGGTTGGGCGGCGGGGGAGGTCCTAGGTACTCAAACATGAAGAATTTCACCACAGTTGCTGAGGTGTATGATCCCAGTCAGCCCATAGGTCAGCGCTGGACAACAGTGGGTGACACCCAGATTCCTCGACTCTATCACTCTGTAGCTTTCCTCACCCCAAATGCTGAGGTATTAAAACTGCCCTTGCAAGTCTGCTTGCTGCAGCTGCCACTGTACACATTTTTTGCATCATACGTTGTACAGAGTTGTACAGATTTGAGAGTCGGCAAGCTCCCAGGGCACCATTCCATGTGTCTCTGTGGCTGTTACCAACCTGTGGCTGTTACCAACCTGTGAATGTAAATTACCTGCAGCTTGCATATGCATGCACTGCTTGCTGACCCAGGCCCTACTGTTCATTTAGCACTCTCGCTGTGCATGCTTTTGTAAAGTTAATGTACATGAATGTGCAAGTGTCATAGTATGCTGGCATCAGTATATTGTTCTTTCTGCAAAGCGCAGCAATGAGCATGCCGAGGAGAGCTGTGTCACAAAAAGATGACCAGCATGACAACATATCTACTGAACAGGTGCTCATCTCGGGAAGCGAAACGTCATCAGAGCGACGTGTTCAGATTTGGACTCCAGACTACATTTTGAATGGCAAGCCACGCCCCTCCATCACATCAGCTCCCAGCAGCGTTGCCTACAGCGGCATCATCAACATCAGCTACTCCAACGTGACTGTCATCAACCGGGTGGTCCTGATTAGGCCAAGCTCAGCCACTCATGGCCTGCACTTCGATGAGCGTGCGGTTGTGGTGAACTGTTCCAGTAGTGGGAGCACTTCCATAGCTTGCACTGCACCACCCAACTCAAACATCGCCCCACCTGGCCAGTACATGTTGTTTATTTTATCAGACGGTGTGCCTAGTGTTGCCAACTACATCTCCTTGCCCATTGCACTGTCCTCAGAAGCTGCTCCCCCACTGACAGCAATTTCAACAGGCGTCAATGGGACCATAACAGGCCCTACTTCTGCCCCACTTGCAGCTGAAGCGCCCCAGGGCCCAAGTGCTATTGCTGATCCAGAAGGCACTGCTGGTGAAGACCCACCTGGTTTTGCAGAAGCAGCTGCAGGACTAGTTGCACCTGCCCTATCTTCAAGCAACTCCGCCTCCTCCTCAGGCAATACTGGCAGCAATACTGGCTGAAAAGCAATTCAAGACGCTGATGCTGAAGTTCAAGTTGTGGAAATTCAATGACTGCTGTACTTTTAAAGTAGACCTTGTGCCTTGTCCCAGATTGTAATGTTAGCACCAAGTGCCAAGAAGCTGCTCCAGCAACTGCCTGATACAGAGCTGCATGATGATGGGTATTGTTATACAGTTGCAAAGATGTCGTCTAGAGTCAACTTTCTGTGACAGCAGAA
>JAABUK010008896.1_pt1 | contig 13916 bp, 13 predicted proteins | sample 5559141 | NCBI WGS metagenome assembly JAABUK01 (sample SAMN10711869, study PRJNA513367) | rock metagenome | isolation source: Antarctica rocks | place: Antarctica: Victoria Land, Pudding Butte nord | collected 2016-01-03
TATCTTATTTTATTAAGTATTTATTTAAAAAAATAATAAATTCTTACTTAAACTTTTAATTTAAATAAGTTATAATTTATATATATTGAATTTAAGTATATTTAAACTTTAATATAAATTTTTTAAAAGCTTTTTAATTCTTAATATCTATAAAATTAAGAATATGATTAAGAGTATTATAAGAGAGATAGATATAAAGATTTTATTAAATATCTATATATATAAACTTCGAATAAATTTAAATAAAATAAATAATATTTCGAGCGTTTAATAAAGTATATTTCTTAGATCTACTTATATATTATATGATATTGCTCTCTAAACGTTAAAAGTCTGCTTTAATTATATATTTTATCATATTTTCAAAGATTTCCAATCACCTTAAAATATCGCGAATTTCGCCGTCATCCTCATGTAAAGTTGTTATTTTCGATCGAGTATAGAGTGTAAGCTCTTCTTCACGAGAGATATTCGCAGAAATCGTCTCCAAAGGCCTTCTGGGCATGATATAATGTATGATGCAAATATAATGATCAAAAAACGCGTTAAAATTTAGCCAAGAAAAACGCGCCCGCGGGTAGATACTTTTGCGTTAGTACTGTATGTAGTTGTTCTCCAAGCGGCTCTTCCCCCAAGATTTACCCCTTAGCCGTTGGAATTGCCCCACTCTCTGTACCGCGGGGTTAGTGCCTCCTGGAAGATCAGCCAACGGCCCTCATCTGCATATCCAAATGGCACTCAATCCAATGCCATCAGCCAGGGCGCCCTGCGCAGCTTACGACTCAATTACAAAGACACCTCTCCATCTCCTGCCGCTCAGCAGCTGTAGACCGAAACCTAGATCTGCAAGTTCTCAAGGTAAGATCTCGTTTGTGATTTACTCCGTGTTCCTCCTGGCACCTTGCATCATGCCACTTGGCGCTGGGAGAAGCTTGGACCACTGCTAGGCTGTGGTCACGAGAGCTGGAGCTTCCTTTGACTGACGTTCCACCTTCATCTCAGTCTCAATCCCAGTCACTAAATACCACCCTTTCTTCTTCAAACACCTTTCTATCATATTCCCAACGACGAATAACTTCGTCCAAACAAACCTTCGCTTCCCTACCCATCAGTAAGTCATCCATCCTTCTACCGCTCCTGTCCAGTGAGGAAATTGCTTGAGGTCCAACAAAGGGGTACACAGGTTCCTCAAGGTGGCCTCAATCGTACCTCAAATGCCTATGGGGCCACCCAGCTCGGATCAAGAAACGTTGATCGCAAGCTAAACGCTGTCCTTTTAGTGACTCGAACCGAAAAACATAACGATCGAAACCACACCGGCCTTGCAGACGGAACTGCTACTGCTGAAGACCACCTTCCTCGATACTTCGCCAAATCAGGCCCTGTCGACGCAGATCCCAAAGGTGTCAAGAAACAGGGTGGTGGGAAAGGTAACTGGTAGGATATTACTTCCTTCCGCATCCAAAATAGCTCTTCTCTGATCATCGTTGCCACTTTCACAGGGGAAAGCCCGGTGCCGAGATGGACGATTATGGTTACACCTTTGCCAACTCTCGTCGTCGATCCAATAGCAGCACGCAAGCTCTGGGCGACTTCAAGACCAAGTTCGAGGCCGTTGATCAAGATCCCGTCTTCGAGGAGGAACTTCATGGACCGTCCCGCGTCGATAGTGAGGAGAGTAACACACTTGAGAAGGAAGAAAGCACCGATACCAGCACCCTTGCTGGAAGCGTCGAGGAGGATGAAGGGTCAAAGAAGATCTGAGAGGCAGAACTAGATGTGGCTGCGAGGTTCGGCTCATCTCTATATGGCCGAGGGTGCCCCTGTATACTGTCGCGGTCTTTCATCAACAAGCTCTGTAGCTACTTTGCTTGAAAGGTCGACACAGCTCAAGTTCGATTGATTTTAGCTTGTGGGCGAGCTGGTTCAATCGCATGTCTTAACATCAAGTCCCGCAACTTCCACATCATTAAGCTCATGTTGTAAGACGCGTCAATTGGCCCATGCATGATGTAATCTGGTGAATCATCATGCAACGATCCCTGATTCTGTAAGGCGTGGCCTGCCCAGATCGGAGACTCCTCTGCAATTCACAGAGTCCGGGAGACGCGATTCATTGAACATGCGGGTAGCAGGTTGATCCCACTCCCAGTATGAAGATGGCGTAAGGAATGATTCTGAAAGAGGCTCTTGAATGGGGAGAGAAGCTCCGCCCCTGTGCAGACTCAAAGTAAAATGAAGTGTCCGGAAATAATGTCTGTGCGATCACTTTCTCATTTGCTAGCGCGAAATTTTTCCCGCTTTCACTTGGCGTTTCTCCGACCACACCCGAGCTACAGCTTGTTACTTCCAGAAACCCAATTGCATTTATTTCCACATTCGAGTAAGGTAGTTGACCTATCGAAAGACATGGTGGAGGTAGTCTCAGATGCCTTCCCGTTATTAGTGACGGCCAATGCGTTAGGGGAGATGACTGGCAATCTAGGTGTGAATCTTCGAGGATTGATGTGAGCATTACATGCATGTTTTGCATTACGGTCGAGTGCTTTTCCGCGCCCCTGAAGTGCGGCTGACTGCGCGTTCGAGTGGAGAGAAGTAACATTGTCGGTCGTTGGTCGACACAGATTTCAGAATTCCTGTTTGTTGTGCTGATGCCTACGCCTTGGGAATTGACTTTCAACTCAATTGACCGCTGTGTCTGGGATTGGCGACTTCGTCTCAACTTCCCATCTTCTCGGTATCAAGTGGGAAGTGTTCGTTCTCAGCACCATATGGTGGTACGCACCTGTCGCTGGTGAGGTGTTTACTGCGCTCCTAGCCTCCAGGCCCTATCCCTGGTAAGACGAAGCAATCGTCATGTCTGCGCCGCTCTCAGCGCTGCTCCGCCCCTCCAGCGGCCTCCCAGTAATGTCACCAGCCTGATATACTCCCGGTCCAAGTCTGGATCCTCCTACTCCTCGTGAGGCAAGTGCCACTATATTGCCCACTCAGGGCCCATCATTAGGCCGTCCGTCTTTTGAGCAAGACGCAAAACGATGAGGCACTGTAGAGGGCAAAGGTTTGCTGGACCGCATTGACTCGCTTTAGCTTGCCTGTCATGGTGTTCACGTGCACCCCGTGGTAATTTCGCGGGCATAAGTGCCAGAAGAAGATGATGAGGCGCCACGCCAGAAGGTTCTCCAGGCCCATATTTCAGAGTCCGCCAGAAGAGCGTTATCAACTGATCGCGAGTGACCCCTCATGTTTGGGATTCAATTGGCACTTGTGTCTATAATAGGCCTGATCGTGTCGCCTGGGGCCCGCCAATGTATTGCAAATACCTTTCCACCGTCTTCAATACATTCGGCACTGTTCAATACATTGCAAACCTTGAAACCCTCAAATGAAAGCCTTCCTTGGAGGCGAAATGCAGGACCAGCAAGCGGGAGTATCACAGAAGATATCTGGGCACTCTGGCTAGCTGTAGCTTTACAGTTTTGAACGTTACCCGACGAACCCGACTTTACGACACCTTGGTTATCCGCCACGGCCAGATTGTGAGTGAGCTCACACCGAGTACATCAAAGTCCCACATCAGGAAATCTTGCCGCTAATTTATTGTATGAACGACCTTGTCAGTCGAATGCTGAAGTCGAAGACGAAAAGGATCATACCAAGCCTCATTGAGGCTAATAGCCAGCGTCATGATCACCATAGCTCCATCGAATCTTCCCGAATGGGGGCCACCATCCATTTTAAGCCAACCTTGACGCCATAAGGTCCTCACAGAGATTGAATACTTCAACAGCCACAAATCTCGCAACGTTCTTCTGCCACTGCTGAATTCCATATCAAACGCTCAAATGAGGATTTCTGAATTTTTGATCGCTATAATCTACCATCTGAAACCTTAATTGATGAACCTCCTGGCCAACGCTGGCATGGATCCACCACCACAACCACCACCACCACCCTGCGAGGAGCATACGCCCGACAACTTCGAACCTCACCGCCCATTAGAAGAAAGCATCTCTCAACATTTGGTTGTGAATGCTATGTTCAATTCACTGGGAACCAAAGATTTGCACTCCTTGAACAACAACCATCACCACGGGAGGAAGGTCTAGCTTTGCCCACATCTCGGCATTGATTTCGAGCAAGCCAAGGAAATGTTTTCAAACCTCCCCTTATCCAAATCCTTTTCTCCTGCAAAGAGCATCAACCGGTGCGGGCGCAAGGTTTGCCTTAAATAATTTTACGCAGGAGTTACTAAAACGTCAAGATGGACATGGCAGCCTTTCGTACGAGCTTGTTTCTAACCTAGCACTTTTCTGGTCTCCCTTATATCACAATCTTCATGCTATCTACAAACGCATTTTCTCGCTCGACCGGGTAGCTACGGGCCTCCACGGTCTCGACTTCCAACCTGTGCGTACCTTCGGCTCAACCAGACTTTCGTCTTGAGCCGAGTCGATCCCGATGGCCTGTAAATCAGAAGTGACAGTGATGATAGTCCTTGCACACGCGTATAAGTATCCGCTTTCAGTTGGTCCATTACGAAAACACGAGACATCTCTGCCAAGATTTGATAAGCATGTGGGACATTGTCCAGCCTGCGATCAGCAAGGTATCTCAACAAGCTTCGTCGTCCGTGTGAAAGAGTCTACTTGTGCAAACGGGCGAAGGGAAACTTCGCTAGCTGTCTCCTTTTCAAGGGACTTCGGTAGGCTAAGAGCTTCCGATGAGTCGGCATGGCTCATTAGCACGGTAAAACCTCGCGAGCTCACATACATGGCAAGGATATGGCGGGAGTGGAGGAGCATATCTGGGAATTTCGGAACCAGTGGTTCAAATCACCTTACAAACCCAAAAACCCAACAAGGCCATCAACCACAGCACTGCCAGTCGACGAGGTCATACCCTCGCCAGAGACCAGCAGGCACCCTGAGGGCTCCGCAAACAAATAGACTTCGAGCTTGAAGGCAACTGCCCAACGAACGGCATTAGATTTCCTACAGCGTCTCACAAATTCTCTCTCGGACTTAATGGCGAGCGAAGGTGCTGCCTCCGCTAACACGGACGCTTGACGACCTGAAGATTTTTTAGCAGAACGCCGCTCAAAGTCAATCCCTCGCGACAAAATTCTGGGCTTGATGTCAGACCCCTCGCCGCCATTGACGAACTGATCTCGCCAGTGGCAAGCGCCGGCTTCGGGTACATCATTTCCGCCTCTCTGCAGCATTCTCTAATACAGAGTTGCCTTGGCTTGATGAAGAAAGGGTAGCCAGTAGGACACCCTATGACACCTTGAGCAGAGTCATGGGCCGTAACGCTGCTCAACTTTCTCCCCTTAATCCAAGTCTTGGCAGCACCAAGCTCTACAGCTTCTGAGCGGTGCGAAAGACGAGTTCGGGGCGGGCATGGCGCTCACATCATCTGGGCGACCTTGCAAAAAGTCTTTTCGGTTACGACACTGCTTCAATTTCTACCATAACCAAGGTAAAATATTCTCGCCGCCGACTAGAGGGGGCCTTTTTGCGCCTGTGAAGCCGTCAAACTTGCAATGACGGCTGAAGCAGACACAAGGAGAGAGAGCACAGCTCTAACGTCCGGTCAGTCATCAATGAGGAAGAGATGACTGAAGGCTGGAAAGAGGGGGGAATGCTGGTCCCACTCTGTGATGCTCCATCCTGCACTGTGAATATCATCTCAGCCAAACGGCCGATCTCAGAATTCACGATCCAAAACACTCCGAGATTTCATACGTCTACAATGTCAGCTTGAGCCCCATTCTTGATACTTTTGTGGAGGTGCTTCGACCTTGAAGCTCGACTTTGATCCTGCAACCTAATGGCGTAAATCAGGTAAGTCAACCAGCAGCGGTCGCGTTACTCTTGGGACAAATCCACCACACCGCTTCAAATTGACGTCGTAGTATCTCACAATGGGAGCACAGCTCTATGCCCCCGATCGCAACCAGCCACACAGCTTTATATCTAGCTAGCAATACCAAACTCTCTCTATACTTTCGCTCTGTTGCCGAAATTGCATAATTGAGCTTTTCAGCTCAAGATGGAAGTTGTAGCTCGCCAGAAAATCTTACTATGTACAACAGAAGTGCTTGAATGTGAGATGTGGCGTGACCTCCGGGGGGTCGCTTTTGGATTCTCGTTCACAGAGCTCACAGCCCGCCGTCGAAGACACTGGTATGGAGAGGACGAAAAGGGCATGGTCTGGAAGCTCTTGGCCTTCAGGCGTCGGCAATGTCTTGGCACCGAGCATAACAAAAAGTTGAACCAGTTACATACACTCGAGGCGCGCAGACCCTCGGCTCAGGCGTTAGAACTATAGCTGGAGACAGACTCGTCAAGCTTTGTCTAGCTAACGTTTAATAGCCGTGGCTATCGAGATGTTCACTACAGAAGGACCTCCGCCATCGCACGGGCATTCGCTGCGACCGAAGCGCTCGCGGCGAGCTGGCTCTGACGACTCCATCAAACTCCCACGAGCAAAACGACGAAGGTCCGCTCTACGAAGAGACACCTTCGAGCCACTTAGCGACTTGAGCCCGAATGAAGTTGCAGCCAGCGCGAATGCTAACGTTGGCATAAACGGTCATGCTTCAGAGGATAAATCCGAACAGGATGGCGCGTTTTCTGCAGCAAAAGAGCTTACACTCAGGTCCGCAAAGAAGGCGGAGAAGAGAACTGAGCGAGGAAGTGGGACTATGACGTTGGTCAGCATGTACCCGGAAAATGCCTTGTGTGCACGAGACTGACTTGAAAGGTTCAGTCCAGCAACGACTTCTACACTGTAGAACAATTGCCTGCTCTTCCAGAGCAAATCCGTTTGAAACCTACGAGTAATCCTTCTCGCTCTGTAACGATGCTTGCATCACTGACGAATGCTCTATAGTCCCCTACTATAGCACGATCTCCCCTGAATACGGCTATGCTCTGGCATTGACGCACTCGGAAGCATTAATCTGGACCTACAACTCGTCTTCTACCACTCCCTCGACGAAGGACCTTTTCTCGTTCAAGTTACCTTTTCCACCCTGCGACCCCACCGAACCTTTACCTCTGGGAGTATTCGCAGCCAAATCGGTCGGCAGCGAACCAGGACTTGTGGTAGTCACACCAAAAAACGGTAGGATTGTATACTGGGAGACCATCACAAATGCCTCATCTTTTCTTCCTGGTCAGACATCAAGCGGTGTTCAAGGTTTTGTTCCTAGTATGTCTAGTGGCGAGACTATCGACGACATTATCAGTGCTGAACCTGCCGGATTTATACTCACGTTCAGCCATGGAAGAGTAGCTCATCTTACTGTTAAGGACCAGCTTGGTAGGCCAGCCATTGGAATTCAATTTCTTCGGAAGAGAGGTGGCACAAATAGCGGAGGTTTCTTCGGCAGCATACGAAATCTTGTCGGTGCTGAAAGAAGAGAGTCTGTTGCCGCGGTTCGCGCAGGAAGAGCAACCAAAGGACAACGAGACATTGTTCTAGTCACGGAAGGGGGTGAACTTGAACACTGGAGCACGCATCTTAACGTTGGCGATTCGCTCCGCTTCGAGCTCAACCTGAAGGAGGATTTACTAGAGGCACTCAAACACAACTTACCTTACGACGAGAAGACCGCTTTTCATTTCAAAATCCTCGACTTCGTCTTCGCTGAAAGCTCTGCCGCGAGCAATGAGCTGACACAGAACAGCGGCCAACCATCCTATCCGGTCTTGCTCTTGGCGTCTCTAACCCAGCAGAACACACCGACATTTTACATTGTTGAAGCGCATGTGTCAGCACAAGGCTCGAGTATCACCGTCATCCACCCAATAACCTGCTATAAAGAACAAATATCTGAGGAGACCGGGTGGAAACCAAGAATATCTGTGCCAAAACCCGGTAAGGTTGCTTTCGTGGTCCTTGAAACTGCTATCGTGATCTTTTCTCTGGCAAAGGTTGAGGAATCGCCGTCTTCCCAACTTCTAATGGAGGGCCAGAGGCTTCCGGAACCTTTTCAGGACTGCATCAAATTCCAGAATGACACGTTCTTTCGCGTCTCAGGATTTGCTTCTGAAGACGTGAAATCGCAAGATAGGAGTCCCTCTTGTGTACTGGCTGTCCAAGGGTTCGGCGTTGTTCGCGTCACTTCAACAGCTCCTGCTGTCCTCACCGAAGAGCCCGAAGACGTCAGAATCACCCTTAAAAGCCGAATTGAACAAGCAATCTTCTATGGCACTATTCGCCAGAATCCACTTGACTTGAACAGCACTGAGCATCAGGCATATTCAATCAAAGAAGTTGAGGAAGCAGCACTCAACATCAGTCATGAAATTCTCAGTTCTGCCTCGAAGTACATCCCAAAATCCTCGCCATCCCTTGACCACCACTTGAAAATCCGTGCAAAGGCTTTGGAGGACTTGGCGTTACACGTCCAAAAACATTACGGGCCCTTACCGCGGGTACTGAAATGGAAGCTCCTCTGGGGTGCTGAAAAGTTAGCGGCTGCACAGGCCATGTGGAAGGTTCAAGAAGAGATCATGAAACGAAAGCCTAAGGATAGGAAGGAGACGTACTGGGAGCAACTCTTGTTCTTCATGGGCTCTGGTAATCGCACAAAAGCCGACAAAACTAAAGGCGAGACGGATGGGGTTCGACTTTGGCTGACGAAAGACGTATATCGGATCGGGTGTTTGCTAAATTGGCTCATGCAAGGACACCGAGAAGTCAAGGAGGACAACTTTCTCAGCGAGAAAGAGACGGTTGAGAACGTTCGCGAATCGAGTGACCTTTGGATAGCTGGATTCGAGGCTGCTTATAGATTCCGCGAGGACAACTCAGCACTGTACGGCCTCGGAGATGAAATATTTGATACAAATCATGGCATTCTGAAGAGCGGGTACAAGGATCTTCCTGAAGCCTGGACTTTTGAGGCAAAGACGGTGCGCATGGGGGAAATTTTACTGGAATTGGTATCCAGAACAACCCATGGCTGGTGGTCACCCTCTAAGACGAATGATCCCGGAAAACCCCACAGGAAGACGGTGATTCACATGGCGCATGCTCTGCCAAAAGAAGTTGACTTGTACCAGCGAATATTTGCCGAAAGATATACGTGGTTGATGGAGCAAGACCACGAAGAGAATGCGAAGTATCTTGAACAAGCGCAGAAAATGATGAAGTGGGGATTCAAAAATCGCCGAGAATATTTCTACAAAATCGCTCGACTTGGCCTTGTCCAAGAAGCCATTGACCTGGCAGAACACTGGAAAGACATGAAAGCTCTTGTTCAATTGGATGTTGAGGCAAAGGAGCAACTACTTTATCGCGCGAAAGAGGCGTCTGAGCACTCCGCCAGTGAAGTCCAAAAATTGCACCGGGAGCTGGAGAGCATTCAAGAACGGACCGAAGGCTACTTTGAAAAGTACGGCTCCAGCTGGGCAAAGGCTCATTTCAATAAGATGGTCCTGGAAGGCGAGCTGGGCAGTTTATTGGTGGAGGGACAGACTGACGAGAAGAAACAGCCATATTTGACTCAATTTCTACAAAAAAATCCAGCTTACCAGAAAATCAGTTGGATCAACGATGTCGTCGGTCAAAAGGATTTTGGCCATGCAGCCAGGACACTTGAATCGTTGGCTATGAAAAAAGTCGATGATCTGTGGACGAAAAAAACAGAACTCTGTCTGGCGAAGTTAACCAAAATAGCTGCTGTTGAGACAGATCAGAAGACCACGACGAAAGATTCGAAAATTTCCACAAAGAAGTTTGATGATCGTCTGTTGCTACTGGATCTTCAATCTCGAGTGCAAACTCACATCCTACCCTCCATTGGCCCTGTCATCGATGATTCGGGGGCTCGGCAAGTGGCGCTTGAAACCTTTGGAAAGCGAATAGTTGGAAATAAGAAACACCCTGCTCTTAGAGCACTGTTGAACGACGGACTTGGCCTGCTGCTTCGTCGCAAAGCTGTGCCCCCTGAGCGCCTCATCGATATCCTCACCTTGATGGATCCTATTGAGTACAGCGGCCACGAGGAAGACGATCCTCAAATTCTCGACCATGAATTCTGGTTAGCCCTCAAGGCTCTGCGACTGGGCGCAGTTGATCCGTCCATGGCGGAAGGTCTGACCCACATCATCTGGCGCCGAGCAATGATTCGGGACGACTGGGTCGTGCTGAACGACACAACAGACAAGAATGACGATGAAGTCACTACAGCGATGACACGAACGAGCCTTTTCAGGACTTTGGTCGACTACTATGAGCATGCTCAACGTCACCCCGGAGAACCGAGCACCATGAGGCTCCTCAGCCCTTCCCAAATCTTGGCTGCCGAGGTCTTTCCGAAATCAGTACAGAAACGGTTCAGAGAGAACGAGACAGACCTTGTTCTGCGCGACCTCGAGGCAGAGAACGACGTTTTGAAGAACTGTGTCGAGAAAGGCAGATTGGAGGCGCATTATGGGGGCTTGTTGAAGCTGGCGCAAGTGACAGTGAGAGCTAAGGCAGATCGAGCTGGGGATGAAGCTGCTAGGAAGGTTAGGAAGGCGCAATGCATGATCGATGAATGGTACTCAGAAACGGATACGATGGTCGTGAAGCCATAATCACGAGGGAACCCGTCTCGTACAGTTTTGCATGTTGGCATAGCTTAGGTCAGGAGGCAAGTGCATCAGCGAGGAGTTGTTCGAGCGTGAGAAGCATCGCTGCGGAGCTAGGCTCTCTTCCCATTCAGATCATTGTTTCTGCCTGACAGGAGGGTGTCCTCCCACATCCGTCTTTGCTTCCACCACGTCGTCCTCTGGCTATTTGTAAGCTTGAGCATGTATTCAATCTCGGTGGCGGATGCACGCGACTGGTATTCAACCGAGGAGGCAAACCTGATGTACCGCCAGCCAACGCTCGGAGAGGCTTGTATCACGCAAGGCGAGCCGGATGCTGCCGAAAAAGGAACTTTGTCTTACCAGTACCGGTAATTTACCCGTACATACATGCACGGTCAATATACAGGCAATCGCACCTTTTTCTCTTAATATTGTATATATGTAATGCAATCACGGTGTACACGCTCTATGAATTCACGAGACTGGCTCCACCCAATACCTTTCCCAGAGAGTCTCCCCATTTCCTTCATGGGGCCTTGCCGATGCGGTCGCTGGACTCCACCTCAGTCGTATTACTATGGTGTTGCCTCACCATACTGAGTAAGCGGAATCAACAAATACCTCCTCCACTCTCGATGCCACGTTACATAAACACCGCATGAGGCGAATGGTCGAGAACGCTGAATCAGAGTAGGGTGGATCCGCTTGTCCGCAGCTCCCACGTTTCTATTTCTGTGGCTCCGTCCAGATCCTTTACCACCTACCGCTACGTCGGAGAGGACCAAGAACCTGTTCATTTATAAAGCTTATAAAATCCAGTCCTGCTACCTTTCTTTCCCCTCTTAACCTCGTTGTTGTTAGAGCAGCTTTGTTTGCCGTTCATTGTGTCTTCTGTTCCTGCCACTCACAAGCTCCTGTCCATCATGTTAGCCCAATCCATTCCCGGTCTTTCCCTACTTTCCATTTTGGTACCTGCGGTTCTTGCAGCACCCCATGTACAGGAAAATTTCCAGGGTCTGTCTCGACGAGCGGCCTCCTCCGCAGTCAAAGGTTATGACAATGTTGTCGATGCATTCTATTACGACGACAGCAACTCCCGTACTTCATCAACTTCTGCAACCAAGTCTGCCACGTCGACCTCCAGCATCAAAACCAGCACATCTAGCGCTACGACTTCAGCGTCTAGCATCAGCACTACTGCGAGCACATCGACGACCAAGACCAGCAGCAGCACCAGCAGTAGTGCGACTAGTACACAGTCAGCCGTCACCCCTCCGGCTAGTTGTCCAATCCCTACCTCCTGGACGGTCTCCTACTTCAACTGGTTTAACAGCACCCACAACCTCGACTGTGTCACCGGCCCGGATGTCGGCGACGGCACCACCTGCTTCAACAGCACCTCTTCTGGCCAGACCGTCACCTGCGACCCTAGTAAAGGTCCTTGCCAAAATTGCGGTGTCCCCGCCTGCTACACGGGCCTCCCCTTCCAGCCCCTTGGCTACGGTCCGCCCGACAGTCTTACCATCACAATTGACGGCTTTGGCAGCTGCACCCAGACCAACCCTGCGACGGTCCACCGCTATGAGCTCGGCAGCGGCTACGTCAATTGCGGTAGCTCGGCCGATTTCCTCAACTTCTATGGAAGCACGAATGCACCACAGGAGACAGGCTCATTGGATTTCCACCCGCCGGCCACGCTCTGTACGGATGGAGCGACGCACATCCAGGCCGTCGGGACCGCGACTTTCCCGTATAGTTGCACTTATGATGCAGGCAAGAATGCCACTTGTACGGCGGCGCCGTTCAAGATTCAGCTTACCAGCTTCACGACTTTTTAGTTAACAATGCATTGTGGAGGGATCAAGCGGGAAAGAAACGCAAGCAGTGGACTTTGGCGTGGGGGATGCCACGTCGAGATTACTAAACAAGAGTTAATGCTAAAGAGAATCATTAGATCTAATCTCATTTCTCAAAGATCAGTGCCTTCTGGGGGTAATTGAGCCATCGGCTCTCTCGGATTCCATTGACTGGATACCACGTCTTCAAGTACATTAGAATCGACGCCCAATGTTGGAGATTTTGTGGTAGCTGGGGCGCTGTTCTACCCGCCGGGCAGGGCCCATACTATCCTGTGTTCCATCCATATTCCCCTCTACTCGCTTATGATGACAGCATAAAGTAGACAAAACCGCCATCGTTGGTAGGAAGCTCTGTTGATATCAACAGGCCCACCGCTATTTTCTCCTTCACATTTTGTTCCAAAACACCTCCTTATGTCTTCGGACACTTGGCTCGGTGGTTGAACCGTCGGGTATGTAGTACGAGCTAGATCAATTAGTCAGTCTTCATAGCGTATATATCTCAGAGAGTGGAGATGTACATGATGTGAAGAGGGATCCAGATGTTTGGATGTTTTTATGGGGGTTTTGGAGCTATGAGTATTGAGTCGAGAGCACGATGGATGCCACTTCAGTTAGACTTCCACCCATTAATTTGCAGACTGGTTGGTGGTGATGAGGTTTTATGGCAGAAAGCGGATGTTGATATCCGTGCTCCTTTTTTGTTGATTACATAAGTATGCCAAGTGGAAGCTCCTTGTCTCCCAAGTCGCTCAACCTTCCACCGCTGGCGGGACAGCTGGGTCAACCGACAGCTTCGCAAAAGAACCCGAGGGACCAAAATGTTATCAAAGATGAATCGATGACAGCGTAAGGAAGAAACACAACCACGATGGCCTCGCGGCTCGTTCTAGTCATCGGTGATCTCTTCATACCAGACCGCGCCCCGGTCAGTGCCCGCCATCCCCCTTGTCAAGCCATGAAGACTGAATACTGACATGATTTCCAGGATATCCCTGCAAAGGTAACAGACTTCCCAACCCAATTCCACATTCGCACCATACATTAAACTTACCATCAAACTTCAGTTCAAAAAACTCCTCACCCCCGGCAAAATCGGCCAGATCCTCTGCCTAGGCAACCTCACCGACCGCGAAACCTACGACTACCTCCGCGCCCTGGCTCCCGACCTCCAACTTGTCAAGGGCGACTTCGACGTCGAAAGCCCCTACCCATCGTCCTCCTCTTCCGGCAACCCTACCAACAGCCCCTCCCCATCCAATACTACATCCATCCCCCTCTCCAAAGTCATCACCCATGGCACCCTCCGTATCGGCTTCACACACGGTCACACGATAATCCCGCAAGGGGATGCGGATGCGTTGCTGATTGCGGCGCGGCAGATGGATGTGGATGTGCTGCTTTGGGGTGGGACGCATCGGTTCGAGGCGTATGAGCTCGAGGGAAAGTTTTTTGTTAATCCGGGGAG